>JRHI01000105.1_pt1 | contig 87221 bp, 76 predicted proteins | sample 215371 | NCBI WGS metagenome assembly JRHI01 (sample SAMN02929681, study PRJNA255918) | sediment metagenome | biome: cave system; feature: Ice Cave; material: Sediment; isolation source: sediment from deep within a dark volcanic ice cave with no known source of... ... | reverse complement strand
AATTTGCCCAAACTGCAAGACAAGAAGCTTAGTCGTTCAACTCATGAACCGGATAACTGTCGCGCTGCTCGCCGGTGCCTTTACCGCAGCGCTCGCTTTACGCGCCACGTTTACGCCTGCAACTCGGGCCGCTGCGGCTGGCAGCGCGGGGCCCAGTGCCGGCTATACGCTTCATATCGACGCCGACAAGCATTTCGGCGACACGCATCCGAACGAAATTGCCCATCACTGGTGTAAGACGATCTCCGACGATCTGACCGAGTGCCAACTCTACGACGGCGACGGCCCGCATGCCCGGCTCGTCGGTGTGGAAACGATTGTCTCCGCGAAGATGTGGAAGTCGTTTCCGTCGGAGGAACAGGCACAGTGGCACTATCACAAGACGGAGTTAAAGAAGATCCACGCGACGTTACCTGGGATGTCGAAGGCGGAAGCCGCCAAGGTTGTTGCCGCCATTTCGCCGACGTACGGTAAAGTTTATATCCTGTGGGATCCGATGACCAATAAGAATCCAATCGGACAGCCGCAGGTCAGCGTGCTAAAGTAGCTTCACACTCCTGACTTCTTGGGTCGGGGTGGGGCGTTTTTGACGTACTGGTCGAGCCATTCGATCGTTTCGGCTAAGGTCGTTTCGATCGATTGGCGAGCCAGATAGCCGTGGGCTTCGAAGGGGAGCATCACGAGTCGCGCGGTTGCGCCGTTGCCGCGCAGCGCGGCGAACATGCGTTCCGACTGCAGCGGATAGGTGCCGGTGTTGTCGTCGATCATCCCATGGATGAGGAGCAGCGGGGCGTGGATTCGGTCGACATGCGCGAACGGTGAGAGTTTGTTGTAGAGCTCCGGTGCTTCCCAATAGGTCCGCCGTTCGCTCTGAAAACCGAACGGGGTCAGCGTCCGGTTATAGGCGCCGCTGCGAGCTACGCCGGCCCGAAAGAGATCGCTGTGGACCAGCAGGTTGGCGGTCATGAACGCGCCATAACTGTGGCCGCCGACCGCCACCCGGTCAGGGTCGGTCACGCCCAATTCGACCGCTTTGTCGATTGCGGCTTTGGCGCTCGTTGTCAACTGTTCGACGTAGGTATCGTTTACGGTTTGAGGATCGCCGACGATCGGAATCGCGGCGTTGTCGAGCACCGCATAGCCGGCCAAGGCCGAGAAGATCGGTGACGCGCCCCCGATGGCGGCGAACGTTTGCGCGGTGTTCGTGATTTGCGCGGCCGCACCGCGGTCGTTAAACTCCAGCGGATATGCCCACAGAAACGTCGGAAGCCTGGTTCCCTCCTTATAACCCGGCGGCAAATACAGCGTAAACGACAGATCGATACCATCGGCGCGCCGGTAGCGCACGACCCGCCGACCGATCGCATGAAGCTGCGGCGCCGGGTCGGCAATGTGCGTCAGCGCCCGCAGGGGCCCACCGTGCAGGGTGCGCACGAAAAGATTTGGCGGCGTGGACGGCGATTGCTGTTGGGTCAAGAGTACCGTTCCTTTTGCGTCCAGGATCGTCGTTACGCTTTCAAGCGGTTCGAGTTCCGACTGGAAGGAACGAGTCTTCGTTTTTGCGCGCAGGTCGAATCGGTCTAAGAATGGCCGTTGACCGTCGGGTCCAAAGCCGGACCCGCGCAAGAAAATTGCATCGCCGTCGCGGACGACGATTGCGCCGCCACTGCGAGTGCGTCGATAGATCGGCTGTCCGGGATCGCGGTAGCTGTCACGATCAAGCGCTGTAAATAGATCGTCGAGACCGACGGGGCAACGGACATCGAGCCGCGAGACCGTCGTGATGCGCGCATCGCGATCGTATTGTCGCACTAAAGCCAGGTCGCTCTCATCGAGGAAATCAATTCCTTCAAAGCGACCTTTCGTCTCGGCAATTTTTCGTGGCGAAGCGTTAGGATCGGCCAGCAACATGACGTGGTCGCGGATCGCGGCGGCGGTTTTTGGATCGCCGCCGTCTTGGGCTTCGGCCCAAACCAGCGTAGCTGGTGCGTTGGGCCGCCATGAGATGTCGCGCGGACCCGTCGGCACGATATCGGCGGTCGCCGTTTCGTGCAGCGGGATCCTCGCGAGCGTGCGAACGACCCGGCCGGCGCGATTCCAAATCTCAACGCTGCTGCCAAAGCGTACGAACGGAACGGCGTAGGAATAGGGTCGTTCCATCCGTAGGGCGAGGAAGAACCGACCGTCCGGCGAGGGCTCGACCCGTTCGTACCGGCCAGCGGTACCCAGCATTCGCTGCTGCCCCGTCCGTGTGTCGATCAGGCGGAACTGCCCGCCGGCGTAATAATCGAACAGGTCTTCGTCATGCGGATCTTTGAGCAGATCTTGAAAGGTGACCGCCGGCGCCGCCTTGCCGTTGGCGACCTGGACGACCGGACCGATGGGCGCGCTTGGCGCTGCGGGCGGACGCCCAAGTTTGCCGTCCACGAACCGCACGAGCAGCGTTGCGGCATCGGGCAGCCAGCGAATGGCGTTCGGCAAGACGGTGTTCACATGGGCGTCTGCGATACGGCGATGTAGAGTTCGGCGCCGCCCGAGCCGGCGATTGTGAATGCGAAGGTCGAACCGTCAGGATTCCATTGCGGGGCGCTCGCATGGCCGCCGGCAGGCAGCGCGACGGCGATATGCTTTCCGTCCGCGATGCGAACGACTTCGAAGGCGGTGAACGCCGGAGCATGATGGATGCCGTTCGTCGCCGGATCGATCCGGAGTCCCGCTAGACGGAGCATCGGTCGGGCGAGATCTCCGATCGGCGGATAACGCGACGGCGTCGCGAGCAGGACCGAATCCCGGGTCGGACTTAGAAAGAACGCCGGTAGTTGGGGCGCGGCCAGGGCCGCGTGAATTGCGGCCGGCGCGCGCTTGTAGGTTGCTTCGCGCGATGTGTCCGGCGCCGTCGCGGTTCCCAAGGCGAACGCAGCCGCCAGGATCACGGTATCGCCATCAGAGGTGATGGCGCCCGAACCATGGTTGGGCCATCGGCTGCGCGAACCACGGCAGCCCGTGCCGTAGCCCGCCGTCGATGCCGCGATTCCACTGCGTCAGAGCAGTAGCGATCGACGAATTCCCAAGATCGGCGCGCAGATCGCGCGTAAGCGGAAAGTAGAGCGCAATGAACAGCACGATCCACAGAAACGCCAGCGCTTTGCAGAATCCAATCGCAGCGCCGCCGGCTGAGTTCACCGTCGCGATGACCGGCAATTTGGCGATTTGGCCCAGGGTGTGGCCGATCGCGTACACGATCACGTAGGCAATCGCCGCAAATGCCACCGTGCCGACGACGTGTGCCGAGCCAGGACCCAAGTGCGTGTACGCCCTGATCATCACGTCGAATGTTCCGGGATACAAAAACGCCGCAGCAAGAGCAACCAAGAACGCGACGGTACCGGTCAATTCATGGATAAGCCCTTTCGACCACCCATGAAATGCGGCAAAAAGCAGGATGCCTAGCATCACCAGATCGGGCCACGCAACGCCGCCGATCACTGCCGAATCGTCGCTGCCAGCCGTTCGCGCAGAACCGTCAGAATGCGCTCAACGTACGCTTCCGCTTCGCCGTCGGTCAACGTGGCATCATTGCGGCCGAACAAAATCCGCACGGCGACGCTTTTACGGCCGGTGCCGACCTGCGAGCCTCGGTACTCATCGAAAATCTGGACTTCGCGGATCGCGCCATCTCCGCCCGCTCGCACCGCGGCCTCGATGGCCGCTGCCGATACTTGCGGGTCGACGACGACGGCCAGATCCCGATCCAGGGCTGGATACCGCGACGGCGCTCGATACTGCGGAACACGGTACGGCGGCAGATCTTCGAGCCGCCCAATGCCGGCGTAAACGGCGAGGTCGATCGCGTACGCGGCGCACAAGCGCGGATCGATGGCGCCGATTGTCGCAACCGGCCTGTCGGCGAACAGCAACGACGCCGTCTTTCCGGGGTGCAAAGCGATCCATCGAGCGCGGGTGACGGTCGGAGGTGACCCAGCGATCGCGCGGAACAGCGCCTCCGCCTCGCCTTTGAAGATGAGGAAGCCATCGTCGCGCCACTCCACCGGCTCCGCGGCGCGCGGCAGCGCGAGCATCCACGCATACTCGGCGGTCTCGGTATCGGCGTCGGCGCCGGCTGCAAAAACGTGTCCAATTTCGAACAGCCGCAACGTCCCGAGCGCCTGGTGGCGAGCTACCAGATTCAATAGCCCGGGCAACAACGAAAAGCGCATGAACCGCTGATCTTCCGATAGTGGGTTCAGGATCTCAACCGAGGATGACGCAAGCGCGATGCCCGCGCGCTCGAAGCGTTCGCGAACCCCGGCCGGTTGCAGCGCATACGTTATGGTCTCGCGGTAGCCGGTCGCGGCGAGTGCGTGCGCGACGCGGCGTTCGCGCTCGTACGCCGAGCTGTCGACCGACTGTTCGATGACCGGCGCCTGAGCGGCGTCGATCCGGTCGTAGCCGACAATCCGGGCGATTTCTTCGATCACGTCTTCGGGGATCGCGACGTCGGTGCGCCAGGCCGGGGGCGTGACCGTGTACGCGGTTTCACCGTGCGCACCGGGCACCGCAACGGTGAAGCCGAGTCGGCCGAGCGCGCGCTCGACGTCGTCGCGGCTCACGCTCACACCTAAGAGCCCGCTGATCCGGCGGTCGGGGACGACGATGGGCGTAGGCGGTGGCACGGCGAGTCCGGCCGCGAACGGCTCGAGAACCCGGGCACCTTCGTGCTCGAGCAAATAGGCTGCGCGGGCCGCCGCGACATCGGGAAGGCCGAGCGGTACGTTTTTTTCGTTGCGCGCCGACGCATCGGTTCGGATGCCCCAAGCCAAACTCATCCGGCGTATGCGTGGGCCCGAAAAAACCGCGGTTTCGAGCGCCAGTTCGTGCGTCGCGGCAGTGACTTCGCTGGCGGCGCCACCCATAACCCCGGCTAGTCCATTGGGCTCACGTTCGTCGGCGATGACCAGCGCCCGCGCATCGAGCCGATGCTCGGTGCCGTCGAGCGTGCGCAGCACTTCACCGTCGCGCCCGTCGCGAGCGATCAGCCGGTGGCCGGCAAGCTTGTCATAATCGTAAAAGTGCATCGGCTTGCCGATCTCGAGCATCACGAAATTCGAGATGTCGACGAGATTGTTGATCGGGCGCTGACCCGCCAGCGCCAGCCGGATCCGCATCCAGGTGGGCGCCGGCCGTACGTCGACGTTTGAAAACCGCTGCGCAACGAATCGGCGGCAATCAGGACTCTCCAGCGTAACGCGCAGGTCCGACGAGGCCGCATCGCAACCCGCTCCGACGGCGACGGTCTGCAAGCGCACCGCCGGCTCACGAACGCTCCTGCCATAACCGGCAGCCAGTTCGCGCGCGACCCCCAGGATCGAGAACATATCGCTGCGATTGGCGGTAATCTCCACGTCGAGCACATCGTCGGCCAGTCTCAGATATGCGACGGCATCGGCACCGATCGGGGCGTCGGGGTCGAGCTGCAGGATGCCGTCTTCAAACCAGTCCGCTTCGAAACCGAACTCGAACGCCGAACACAACATGCCTTGCGACTCGATGCCGCGCATCGTTCGGCGCTCGATCCGGAGTGGTTTGCCATCTGCAGAGACCAGCAACGCCCCGATCGTTGCAACGGGGACGATCTGATCTTGGGCAACGTTGCCGGCTGCGGTCGCAATGACCAGCGTCCGTGTACCGACGTCGACCGTGCACACCTGCAAACGATCGGCGTTGGGATGCTTTTCGACTTTGACCAGCCGGCCGACAACGACGCCGGTCACCTGCGGCCGTGCTTCGACCCCTTCGACCGGAAAACCGAGTTGCGCGAGTCTTGCAACGAGGTCCGCCGTGGGGACATCGAGATCGAGATAGTCCCGAAGCCAAGCGATCGGAACCTTCACGCGAGCTGTTCCAAAAACGCCGGATCGTTGTCGGCGAAAACGCGGATGTCCACAATGGCGTGCCGGACCATGGCAATGCGCTCGATGCCGATTCCGAACGCCCAGCCGGAAACACTGTCCGGGTCGTAGCCGACCTCGCGCAGCACGTTGGGATGGACCATCCCCGATCCGCCGATCTCAACCCAGCCTGATCCGCTACACGTTTGGCAACCGCTGCCACCGCAGCCGGGGCACGTCGTGTCCACTTCTGCGCTTGGCTCAGTAAACGGGAAGTACGATGGCCGGAAGCGCACTGCTTGCTGTGGACCCCATAGCTCGCGGCACATTCCGGTAAGCATTCCTTTGAGATGCCCGAGATGGATGCCGGGTGCGACCTGCAGCCCTTCGATCTGATGGAACATGTACGAGTGGCGCGCGTCGACGGCATCTCGGCGGTAGACTTTGCCCGGCACGACTAGGGCAATCGGCGGCGGGGTTACGTGCATGGCGCGAATTTGCATCGGCGACGTATGGGCCCGCAATAGCATGCCGGGCCGTACGTAAAAGGTGTCAAGCCCTTCGCGCGCGGGATGATCGGGTGGGATGTTGAGCGCGTCGAAATTGTAGTATTCGGTTTCGATCTCGGGTCCGAGGACAACCGCGAACCCCCGCCGTTCGAAGTAGCCGACGGCAGCCTCTTGCGTGCGGCGAATCGGATGGAGCGATCCGTGCAATTGCTTTGGCGACGGAAACGTCACGTCGATCTCGTGGCCGAGTTCGGCTTCGAGCGCGCCGCGCTGCAGACGCAGTTCCGCCGCCTGCAGCCACGACTCATAGACCGCCGCGGCCTCATTGATGACCTTGCCGGCGGCCGGTCGTTCGGTCGGCAGAAGCGTTCCGATGCTGCGCCGGAGCGCCGTCAACTCGCCGCTACGGCCGAGAAATCCGAGACGCACCGATTCGAGGTCGGAGCGATTGCCGGCCGTCTCCAGCGCCGCACGCAAGCGCTCGCCGAGCGCTGCAAGTTCGTCAGCGAGCGGCATCGAGAACGTTCCTTGTAAACCGATTCATTGGTGTAGCGCTGCTCCTGTTTCGCGGGCGACTCCCTTGGATTTCTTCGCTGCCCGGATGACGTGGGTTGGACGACATTCCTGCGCGGGGGCGCCGGCGTTTTTCCCTCCGTGGAAAAACACCGGCTCGACTCAGCTTTGTCGCTCCGCCTTCCAGGCTACGCTCGGCGCAGGCGCCCCGCTCCTGAACGTCGTCCAACCCACGTCATCCTACTACTTCGCGGAATTCTGATACGCGCCCGGTGCGAACGTCCGCGCGACCTGCGGGGCTCGGGTATCTTGGCCATTCCAAGCGACGGCCACCCTAGACGATGCGACCGGCCTGGAAAGAAAAACGATCGCCTGACCATTTCTGGCCAGGCGACCGCGGGACTTGTGGTTGGGGTGGCTTCAGCTTGTTGCTGGCGTCTGGTAGATCTTTCGGTAGAGGAGGTACGCGTTGATCGATCCCGTGCTGGTGAAGAGCTTCCAGAAGAAGTCGGTCGTGCGCATCTTCGTGCGAGTACCCGTCTTTCTTTCGAATGAACGGCGTTCGAGTCGCCGAGAGGGCCTAAAACGATGCGAGTATAGCACGGTGTGAGAGGCTCGCCAAGTCTTGACAAATCAGGGGTTCTCAGGGTTTGGGACCACTGATGTATGCGGTTTGACCTGTTGCGAAAATGCGTGGAATATGATACCGCCGGCGACCGCCGCGTTGAGGCTGTCGCCCGACCCGAGCTGGGGAACCGTTACGGTGTCGTCCCACGATTCAAGCGTCGCGGCGACTCCCCGCCGTTCGTTCCCGATCGCGAGGATGGTGCGGCGCCCAAACTGGAAGTTTGGCAATGGCGTCCCCCCCGGCCCCGTCCCGACGAGCCGGTAGCCACGGCGGTGGGCGGCGGCGCGAATTTCTGGGCCGTCGGCTTCGGCGATCGCGACCCGGAAGATGGCCCCCATTGACCCCCTCACGACCTTCGGATTGTACGGCTCGACACTGCCTGCGGCGAAGATGACCCGGTTGATTGCGAAGATTTCGGCGGTCCGCATGAGCGTCCCGGCATTTCCTGGGTCAGCGATACCGGCCAGCAGCACAACCGGCTGCCCAGTTGCCAATAACTCGTCAAGTGCGGTCGTCCGCGAGGCTACGACGGCAAGCACTCCGGGCGGCGTTTCCAACGCGGTAAGCTTTCCCAGCGCTCGCTCGACCACGATGTGCACGGGGGCCGCGTCCGTCAGCCCCTGTGCGACGAGCGCCTGGTAGCCTCGCTTGGTCGCGAAAATCGTCTCCGGCTTCACACCGCCGCGGAGCGCCTCAGCCAGCATCGTCGTCCCCTCGATCATGAAGCGCCCAGCGGCTCGCCGGCCGGCCGCGGTCCGGAGATCACGCAGGGCAGCGAGTTTGCGAGAATGGCTTCCCACTGGGACCGTCATCGCAGCAGCCTTCCCACGACCAGCCCGGCTTTCTTGCCGCTTGCTGAACTCAGCCGCCCCACCCATCGCGCGGGAACGGGCATTTCCAACCTGAAGAACGCGCGTGATGAGGGCAGCGGTTGGCGCAAGCGGTTGAAACGGCCTCGATCGGGGCGATTGCGGTGGCGGTCTTGATCGGCGGGGGGAGCTTGCTGGTCGGTGTAGCCCACTTTGGCTTGAGCGCCGTCGCGATGTTGGCTGTCCTCGGATGCCTGCAAATCGGGGCGCTCTACCGCAACTACGCGGCGGGCGGCGGGCGCGCTCGGATTCGTGCCACCCGCGACGTCGCGTTCTTGGGCGCAATTGGTTGCGCGCTGCTGTTCGTTCTGTCGCCGCATCGGTGGTCGCTGGGCGCGACGATCGTGGCGTTGGAATGTGCGCTTGTGCTCGAACTGTTTGGCCGGTTCGCGCCGCTCGAGCCCCGATCGCCGTGAAGACGTATTCGTCGCGGCGCATTCATGAGGGCCGCGTCGTAAATCTGCGAATTGATGAGATCGACAAGAAAGGCGGTGGCCGGCGATTGGTGGAGGTCGTCGAACACAACGGCGGCGTCATCATCATCGCGCAGCCTACGCCGAGCCAAATCATCCTCGTGCGACAGCACCGCCATGCGGTCGAAGAAGATCTGTGGGAAGTTCCCGCCGGAATGTTGGAAGGCGACGAAGATCCGCGCGAGGCCGCACTTCGCGAATTGCGCGAAGAGACCGGCTATCGCGCCGAGCGGATGCAATTCTTGTGGAGCGTCTATACAACGCCCGGGTTCTGCACGGAGCGATTGCACGTCTTCGTCGCCGACGGGTTGTCGCCCGGCGAACAAGAGCCCGACGACAACGAGCAAATCGAAGCTCGCGTCTTCGCAGTTGACGAGGCTTGGGAGATGGTCGAGTCAGACCGCCTGCGCGATGCAAAATCCCAAGTCGCGATTGCGTGGGCGCGCCACCGCCCCTAGGCGGACAGCCGTTGGTACCGTTCCAGCCGAAGGCGCTCGAGCATCTCGGGCGTCGGCAGCTTCACATTGCGCGCAATGCGCACCGCCGCCAGCACTTTGATAGTGACCCAAGTTAGGTCGAATTCGAACCACCGTAGACCGTGACGTGCAGAAAACGGAAACGCATGATGATTGTTGTGCCAGCCTTCACCGAAGGCGACCAACGCCACCCACCAGCAGTTCGTCGAACGGTCGCCGGTACGATAGCTCTGGTAACCCGTCGCGTGGGCAGCGCTGTTGACCAGCCACGTGCAATGATACAGTGCCACCAAGCGCACGAAGATGCCCCAGACGACCAGCGACCAGCCGCCGACCGCCAACAAAACCAGACCGAGGGCGACTTGTATAGCGAGTGTGTAGCGCTCGAGGAACCGGTAGTACGGGTCCTTCACCAAATCCGGCGCCCAGCGGGCATACTCGGCGGGGGCCAAACGGTCTTTGTTGTTGCGGTACAACCATTCCATGTGGGCCCAGCCCATGCCGCGATGCGAGTCATGCGGATCGCCGTCGGCGTCGGTGTGGGCATGGTGTTTTCGATGCGTCGCCACCCACTCAATCGGACCGCCTTGCAGCGCGAAGACTCCGAACAGCGAAACCAGACACTCAAAAAAGCGCGGCATCGTCAAACTCCGGTGGGTGAGCAGCCGATGGTACCCCAGCGTCACACCCAATCCGCCCGCAATCCAAAACAGGGCAACCGCACACGCCACCGCTTTCCACGAAAACAGCGCTGGTACGAACGCCGCGAGCGCTCCGAGATGAATGACCGCGAGCCCTATGCCGGTTGGAATATCGCGCCGCACTCGACGGATGGTCTGCATGGGAACCTCAAGAGAAAGATCGACCGGGCTCAAAATGGGCTGCGATCTAGAAATTGGATGTTAGTCATATATCGGCACAAACCATCTATTACGCAACGTGTACCCGCGTGTCGCGGATCGCTCTGTGCTGCTGGCGCCACCCAAAAGGTCGGCAATTGAGCGCACGTTCAGAGGCGAGCCCCTTGGACGCGCTGGGGCGGGCGCGTGGCGTGCCTTACGCGGCGGCGTCTTTCCCCAAGGAATCCTTGGCGACCGCCAATAGCTGGGCGAATGCTGCCTCATCGGACACGGCGAGGTCGGCAAGCGCCTTTCGATTCAAGGTCACACCGCTTTTTTTGAGTCCGGCAATGAAACGCGAGTAGGATAACCCCTCGCGCCGGACTGCGGCGTTAATACGGCTGATCCATAGCGAACGGAAATCGCGCTTGCGAACGCGCCGATCACGATAGGCGTACGATAAGGAGTGCAACAGCGCTTCATTGGCGACCCGGTAGTTGCGCCGGCGCGCGGCTCGGAAGCCCTTAACCAGCTTCATCACCTTGCGGCGATGTTTGATCTTGTTGAGACCGCGTTTGATTCGTGCCATCGATCGAGCCTCCTAAAGAAGGTACGGGATCTGCGGCGCGAAGCGCTTGAGATCGCCGGCAAAAACGGGTTGATCCTTGCGGAATTTCCGCTTGCGCTTGCGGGTTTTCTTGCTAAGGATGTGACCGCAGCCGCTGAACTGGTGCCGGTGCGTGACCTTGCCGTTCGCGCTAACCTTCACGCGCTTGGCGGTTCCTCGGTGGGTCTTGATCTTAGGCATTGACGGCGACTCCTTGGGGTGCGGGTGCGGTGGCGGCCGGAGCAGCCGGCGCTTGACTGGTAAATTTTGGTGGGCCGGTCGGAACAGCGCGCGGCGCAAGAATCATGAACATATTCTTTCCTTCGAGTTTGGCTTCGCGTTCGATCGTCGCGATCGGTGCCATATCGACTGCCATACGGTCGAGCAATTTGCGGCCGAAACCGGTGTAGGTGATCTCGCGGCCGCGAAACATGATTGTTACCTTGACCTTGCCCCCATCCATCAGCAGTCGCTCTGCCATCCGGGCTTTGGTTTCGTAATCGTGCGTCTCGATCTTGGGCCGCAGCTTGACTTCTTTGAGTTCAAAGTGGCGATGTTTCTTGCGAGCGTCTTTGTCTTTTTTGGCTTGCTCGTATTTGAGCCGGCCGTAGTCGCCGATCCGGCACACCGGCGGCGCCGCCGTCGGCGAGACCTCGATGAGATCGAGTCCCTTGGTTCGCGCCAGGTCGAGCGCGTTCTCGGTCGGCATCACGCCGAGCTGGTTTCCTTCATCATCGATGACCCGGACGGTGCGAATCCGGATCTGGTCGTTCACACGCAGCGGGCGTGCTATGGCAAAGTCTCCACTGGGCTCCGTTTCATCGGCAAAAAAAAGTGGCGATGCCAAAGCATCCCACACGGGCGGAGCCTACCGATGGCCCCTCTAGTGTGCGACCGGATCGCCCGCAGGCATCCGGTGAGGGCGCTTCGCGGCGACCCTGCTTCGGCTCGGGTATGGTAGCAGGAAGCCGCCGAAGCGTCAAACGCCACAACGGGCCTCCGCCGGCCAGTCACCGCGCCGGCCGGCTTGCGGCCGTCAGTTGCTGGCGGCCACCGGCGTGGGCAGGCTAGTAGGGACCGTTAGCTTCGGGCGAGGGTCAAAATTTGGTTTGCCGTTGGGAGATGCAGCGCGAAGTTGCGCCATGAGTTCCAGGGCTTTTTCCATCTGCGGGTCGATGCCAGCGGCTTCGTCGTGGGGCGCGATGTCGACGTCGTAGTCGGGGTCGGTGCCGTAGTTTTCGACCTTCCAGCCCACGTCGACGAACCAGAACGAGAACTCCGGTTGGGTCGTGATCGTGCCGTCGACCAAGCGATGATAGGGGTTGATGCCGATCACGCCACCCCACGTGCGTTTGCCGACGAGCGGCCCGAGTTCGTAGAGTTTAAAGCAGTGGCTGAAGATGTCGCCGTCGCTGCCGGCAAACTGATTGGTCAGCGCGACCATCGGTCCGCCCACCGATTCGGGCGGATACGGCATCGGCGGACCCCAGCGAGTGATGTCGTAGCCGACACGCTTGCGTGCTAGCTTTTCGAGCAGCAAGGGCGAGACGTGTCCGCCGCGATTGTATCGCACATCGACGATAAGCCCATCGCGGTTGAATTCCGAAAGATAGCCGCGGTGAAACTCCGAAAAACCCCACGGCCCCATGTCGGGAATGTGCAGGTACCCGACGCGTCCGCTGGTGCGATCGTGCACCAACCGCCGGTTCGCCTCGACCCATGCCCGATAGCGCAGCATGCGCTCGTCCTTGAGCGCGCGGACGACGACGCGCCGCCGGCTCTTTTTGCCGTCGGCGAGCGTGAGCACGACCTCCCGCCCGGCGGCGTTGACGAGCAATTGGTCGGGCGACACCGTACGCGACAGCGACCGGTTGCCCACGGCAACGATCACGTCGCCCTCGGAGATTTCCAGTCCGCTTTCGGCCAGTGGCGAATCGAGATCGCGGTTCCAAGAATCGCCGCGATAGATCTTGTCGATGCGGTAGCCGCCCGCGCCTTCGTCCCATCGCGCGTCAGCGCCGAGAAACCCTCGCCGGTACTGCGGCGGCACGCGATGATCGCCGCCGATTTCGTAGGCGTGCGAGGTGCCCAGCTCGCCGAGCATCTCCCACATCAGGTCGGAGAGCTCGCTGCGGGTTCGTATCAGCGGTAAGAGTCGCGCGTACCGCTCGTGCACGAGATCCCAGTCCACCCCCGACATCGTGTCGTCCCAGAATTGTTCGCGCTGCATGCGCCACGCTTCGTCGTACATCTGCGCCCACTCGGCGCGTGGCTCGACGAGGACATTGATGCGATCGAGATCGATCCACCCGCTGCGGCGATTCGGTTCGGGATGCGGCTTTTGTTCTTCAGGACCGTCTTCAGGAAGGTCGCCCAGCGCATCGATTACCCGCACTTTATCATGCGAGGTGTACACCAGCGTTCGGTGATCGGCGGCCAATCGAATCGAGCCGACTTCGTGCGCGAACGGCACGCAGCGCTGATGTTCGAAATCATACGCCAGCAACGTCCCGATCTCGTCGTCTTCTTCCCAGCTGTTGCCGGCTGGCTTGATGCCCTTGACCGGAAATTTACTAAAGAGCACCCGGCCGCGGGCAGCTACCAGTTCGTGATACTCGCCTTCCTCAACTGGAAAGCCGATGATGCGACCGGTGATGCCCTCGAACTCGATCTCGATTCGAGGCGGTTTTTCAGAAGATTTTTTCTCGTCGCGATCCTCGTCGTGTTTTCCATCTTTGTGAATCGGCGCCGCCTTCGGGACGAACGGCGATCCCACATCGGGTCGCAGCGTGACCGCGAACGGCCGGCTTGCCTGCGGAAAACTCAAGTCGAACGACAATGCGTCATATACCGGATTGAAATCGCGCGACGACAGAAAGTACAGGTACTTTCCATCCGGATCCCAAGTCGGCGCGCGATCGACGCGCAGCAGGGGCGTGACATCGTGGACCGCTCCGGATTTCACCTTCGCGATGCGCACGATCGACGTTTGCGGGTCGGCCGACACCGCGCGATCGCCGGCAACCGCGCAGGAGTATGCCAGCCATCGGCCGTCCGGCGAAAACGCCAGGTCCGAAACCAGCGATGCGAGGCTCTTGTCGATCACGCGCGCGCGCCGCTCTTCGAGATCGACGAGCAGCAGCTCGTAGCGGTGGTTGGCGATCGCGACGACGTCGGCGGTCGGCGACGCGGCGAGGTGTACGACCCGCCCGATATCATCCGCGCTTGCCACGATCGGTTCGTCGCCGTCGATGGTGCGAATCTCCAGACGCTCCGAACCGTCGGCATCGCTGACGCAAACAAACCGCTTGCCGTCGGCGAGCCAGGCCGCTTCGCGATATCGCACGCGGCTGCCGTCGCCGTGTTCGAGCGCGGCTTCTTCCCAGAGCGGCATCGTGAACACCCGGCCGCGGGCCATGAGGGCTAGCTTCGTGCCGTCCGGACTGGGGGCAACCTCGTCCAGTTCGTCGCCGAGATCGACGAATCGCCGGGCGGTTTGCGGTGCCGTCGACGGCGCCTCGATCGTGATCCGGCTCACCGAGTCGGAGGCGACATCCACCACGCAGATCTGCCCGCCGGCGCCGTATGCGATGCGCCGGCCGTCGGTTGCGGGGAAGCGCGCGTAATATTCTCGCTCGTGGGTCAGGCGCCGGACGGCGGACCCATCGGGCAGCACCGAATAGATGTTGGCGATGCCTTCATGATCGCTGAGGAAAACGAGCCGGTCGCCGTGCCACATCGGCCAGCAGGTATTGCCTGGTAGCTTCACCGGACGAGTGAACCGGCCGTCGCCACGCGCATCCACCCAAATTTCCCCGGCCGTCCCGCCTCGATAGCGCTTCCAACGCGCTGGATCGTCGTTATTGCGGCCGATTGCCAGCCGGCCGTCCGGATGGAGCGAGAGCGAACGCATGTGGCCGAACGCCAGCGGCTCGGGGTTGCCGCCGCTCGCGTCGACGCGCATACCGTGCGTTTCTTTCATGAACGGTACGTCGGCGTCGGAGGCAAACAAGACCGCCGTCCCGTCCGGCGTCCAGCCCGAGACCAGGCACGTCTCGCCACCTAGGTACGTCAGCCGCCGAGCCGCGCCGCCGGCGCTCGGCATCACATACACTTCCGGGCTGCCCTCTTCGCGCGCCGCGAAGGCGATGGCAGATCCGTCGGGCGATAGCCGGGGGGTCGTCACTTCGCCCTTGCCGGATGTTAAGCGCCGGGCCACTCCGCCGTCCCGCGGAACCGACCACAGGTCGTCCTCGCAAACAAAGACGATGAGATCGCCGCAAATGGTCGGCTGACGATAGTATCCGATCTGACTCATAGGGCTGTGTACTTGGCGGCCGGCGCGACCGTTCCGCTCGCATATTAAGGCAGGAAAGGCGCACGCGTCGAAGACGGCATATCGATGTCGGCATTCAACGAACACTTCCTTGACAAATATTTTGGTTATCGTGTTCGCTATGTCGAAGCGGTGCGCGAACGGGCGCCGCATCGCGCGCCTTGGGCGATTGCGGCCGAACTGGCGCGACTGTCATTTGTCATCGGTGCAAGCGCGTTGTGCATGCTGATCCTGGGTGCGTTGACGGTCGGCGCGCTGGAGCGCGTCGGCCTGCAACCGTGGCCGGTCATTTTTGGCTTGCTGACGTTGATGAGCGCCAGCCTAGGGTTGCTGGCCGTCCGCGGCCTGGTTGCGGCCACTGGCGCCTGGCGGGCCGAGCGATTGGTAAAGTGATGGCAAAGTGATGGCAAAGCCCTAAGCAATCGTCGCGGCGCCGACGAAAACTAGGACAGAGCGGGAAATCCCGCTCGGTGCCCAGGAGGGCGTTTCGCCGATCCGCTGCGGATCGAGCGGAATTGACACAGGGAGAATGTGCGTGGAAATTCCGTCGGATATTGACCGGCTGTTATCGTCTATTCTCGATGAGGCCAAGCCTACGTCGAGTGGCCGTCTATCAGTCGAAGACCGCGCGTTTCTCAACCGGATGATCCAGTCGATCGACAGCGGCAGCAAAGGCGTCTTTGTCGTCGTGAATCCGGACAACAGCCTCGACTACCTGATTGCCAACGAAACCCGCGTCGGCGCCATTGCGCTATTGGCGCGCATGATCCAGCGCACCGCCCGCCACATCGAAGCCGACCGCTAACCCGTCGCGCCGCAGGGCCACCCCTTTCGAGGGCTAATGAAGTTCGCGCAGCGTGCCGGACTATATGACGGATCGAACGATTGTCGAACGGATCGAAGCCGGTGATCCGCGCGGTCTCGCGCGCGCGATTTCGTGGGCCGAATCAGGCCACGGCGCGCCGCTAATACGCGCGCTCGCCGAGCACGGCGGGCGAGCGATGACCATTGGACTTACCGGGCCTCCGGGGGTGGGTAAGTCGACGTTGTGCGGCGCGCTGGTCAAAACGGCGCGCGCCGAGGGCAAAACGGTCGGCGTGATCTCGGTCGATCCGAGTTCGCCGTTTTCGCATGGTGCGATCCTTGGCGACCGCATCCGGCTAACCGAACACTTCACCGATCCCGATGTCTTCATTCGCTCGATGGCGAGTCGTGGCCACCTTGGCGGACTGGCGGGCGCGACCGGCGACGCCGTGACCCTGATGGATGCGTACGGAAAAGACGTCATCATCATCGAGACCGTCGGCGTCGGACAATCGGAGATCGAAATCGCCGAACTCGCCGACACGACGGTGGTTGCGTTGCAACCGGGAAGCGGCGATTCGATCCAGCTGCTCAAAGCCGGAATTTTGGAAGTTGCCGACGTTTTCGTCGTCAACAAATCCGATCACCCGATGGCGCAACACCTTCAGCGCGAGATCCGCTCGATGATGGAGATGCTCGAGTTCACCGGTTGGGCGCCGCCGCTGGTCGCCACCCAAGCCAACGAAGACGTCGGCACGGCGGAGCTGTGGTCGACGATCTTGGCACATCATGCCTATTTGCGCGACAGCGGTGAGATTGCCGGCCGGCGGCGCGCGGCATTCGAACACCGCGTCCGGCAAATCGTGCTGGGCGTGCTCGAGCAGCGCGTCGACCGGCAGCTCGACGGTGTCCCGGTTGCCGGCGATCCCTATGCTGCGGCCCGTTCGCTGCTGGCGCAATTTGGTGTGGAGATGCCGGACGCCGCGAGCGGCACGCTCGATCCCGGAACGAACCGCACACCAATGGCGAGCCGCGGTTCAGCCAAGGGATGAGCCGGCCGCGCGGCGACCGGCGCGCCGATGGATTCGGGCATCGCAAGCGAAGAGAGTGGAGATGAGTATGATCGAGCGGACGACCGCAGCACCGATCTGGCCGTCGGCAATTCATGGAGTTCTGCGTGACAACCGCGTCGAGCACATTGCATACGTGCCGGATGCCGGCCACGCAGCGCTCATCGACCTGTGCGAGCATGATCCGGCGATGACCGGCGTGCGTCTTACGACCGAACAAGAAGGCGTTGCACTGTTGGCGGGCTCGTGGCTTGGCGGGAAACGCGGCGTCCTATTAATGCAGAGCAGCGGTGTAGGGAATTGCATCAATGCACTCTCGCTCGCAAAGGTCGGAAAATTTCCGTTGCTGATGCTGGTGACGATGCGCGGCGAATGGGGCGAGGGGATGCCGTGGCAACTTCCGATGGGACAAGCGACCCGCGCCACTCTCGAAGCGATGGGCGTCATTGTCTACGAGGTCGCCGTTGCGGACGAGGTCGCCGGTTTCATCGAAGCCGCTTGCGGGCTGGTTTTCGGCAGCTCGGCCGCCGTCGCAGTGCTCATTTCCCAGCGCCTGATCGGCGCCAAGAAGTTCGCGTGAGGAAGCATGTTGGCTGAACGAACGCTCCAGCTGCGGCGCCGGGACGTCGTCCGTGCGTTGTTGGCTGACCGCGGCGATCTGCTGGTCGTCAGCGGACTGGGAAGCCCGTCGTGGGACGTCGCCGCCGCCGGCGACCACCCGCTCAATTTTTATTTGCTCGGCGCGATGGGCAACGCCGCCGCGCTCGGTTTGGGACTGGCGCTGGCGCAACCACAGCGCCGGGTGCTCGTGATCACCGGCGACGGCGAGTTGCTGATGGGTCTAGGAACGCTGGCGACGATCGCCGTGCGCGCGCCGGCGAACTTGGCGATCGCCGTCGTCGACAACGAAGCGTACGGTGAGACCGGCAATCAGCAAACCCACACCGCGTTCGGTGTCGATCTGGCGGCGGTTGCTAAGGCAGTCGGCTTTGCGGCGACGGCGGTGGCGCACGATGACGCCGGGCTCGAGCGAGTGATCACGCTCGTGCGAAGCCCCGCGACGGCCCCGGTGCTCGCGGTCGTGAAGATCGCCGTCGAGAAGCCGCCGCTGGTGCTGCCGCCGCTGGACGCCGCCTACGTCAAGGCGCGCTTCCGTGACGCGCTGCTGGGCTCGCCGCTGTAATTGGGGAACCCGAGTCCCGCAGGTCGAAAAACGGCGTGTGCCTCGCCTGAAAGGATCGCAAACGCCGTGGCCAAGATGATCGATCGCCCCTCGGCTCAGGGGGCTGCAGAAACTGAGGAGTTCGCCGCCCAGCGCGCCCGCTGGGATGCCAGCGCCGCGCAGGCTCCGGCGCGGACCGATCCGGGTTCAGGCGCGGTCGATCGGACGATCTCGGACGTCCCGCTCAAGACGCTGTACGGCCCCGGTGACGTCGCTCATCTGGACCTAGCGCGCGACCTGGGCTATCCCGGCGAATTTCCGTATACCCGCGGGATCCATCCAACGATGTACCGAGCGCGCCCGTGGACGATGCGGCAGTTCGCCGGGTTCGGCAATGCCAAGCAGACCAACGAGCGGTACCATTTCTTGCTGGCCAACGGTCAGCCTGGGCTGTCGGTGGCCTTCGACATGCCGACGCTGATGGGCCTCGACTCCGATGCGCCGCAAGCTCGCGGCGAGGTCGGCCGCTGCGGCGTCGCGATCGACTCGCTGCGCGACATGGAGACGCTGTTCGCCGGCATCGATCTCGGCGAGATTACCACCTCGATGACAATCAACGGCCCGGCCTGCATTGCGCTGGCACAGTACATCGCGACCGCCGAAAACAAGGGCGTCCCGCGCGCGCGGCTCGGCGGAACGTTGCAAGCCGACATCCTCAAAGAGTACATCGCGCAAAAGGAATGGATCTTTCCGCCGCGACCGCACATGCGGATCATCGTCGACATGATGAAGTTTTGCGCGGCCGAAGTCCCCAAGTGGAACACGATCTCGATCTCCGGCTACCACATCCGCGAAGCCGGCTCGACTGCCGCCCAAGAGCTGGCCTTCACGCTGGCCGACGGGTTCGCGTACGTCGAAGCGGCAATGGCTGCCGGCATGGATATCGATACGTTTGCGCCCCGGTTGTCGTTTTTCTTCAACGCGCATATCGACTTCTTCGAAGAGATCTGCAAGTACCGCGCCGCGCGGCGCATCTACGCCCGGCGGATGCGCGACCGCTACGGCGCCAAAGACCCGCGCTCGTGGACGCTGCGTTTCCACACGCAGACCGCCGGCTGCAGCGCAACCGCGCAACAGCCCGAAAACAACATCGTGCGTGTCGCCTTCGAAGCGCTGGCGGCGGTCCTAGGGGGCACCCAGTCGCTGCACACCAACTCCATGGACGAAGTCATGGCGCTACCGAGCCAGAAATCGGTCGAGATTGCGCTGCGAACCCAACAGGTGCTCGCCTACGAGACTAATGTGACCAACGTTGTCGACCCGCTGGGCGGCTCGTACTACGTCGAAGCGCTGACCGATGAGCTGGAAAAGCAGGCCGAGGCGTATTTCAAATCGATCGAAGAATACGGCGGCGTGATCGAAGCGCTCGAAGCGGGGTACTTTCAGCATGAAATCGCCGACGCATCGTATCGCTACCAACGGTCGCTCGAAAAAAAAGAACGAGTAATCGTCGGCGTCAATGCATTCGAGCGCGAAGGCGTCGACGACGATTCGATGGAGCTGCTCAAGATCGGCCAAGAGATCGAAGGCAATCAAGCGCGCGCCGTGCAAGCGGTCCGCAGCAGCCGCGACGGCCAGGTCGTCGCGAGCACGTTGGCGGCCCTGAAGCGCGCGTGCGCCGACCCTAAGGTAAACGTGATGCCGCCGCTGATCGATGCCGTCAAAGCGCTGGCGACCGAAGGTGAGATCATTGACGCGATGGTCGAGGTCTACGGGCGGTACACGGAAAAGGCGATGATCTGATGGCCCAGCGGCCGCTGCGCATCATTGTCGCTAAGGCCGGGCTGGACGGGCATGACCGCGGCGCAAAGGTGATTGCACGCGCGCTGCGTGATGCCGGGATGGAAGTCATCTACACTGGGCTGTTTCAAACGCCCGAACAGATCGTGCAGACGGCGATCCAGGAGGACGTTGACGGGATCGGCCTCTCGATTCTATCGGGCGCGCACATGACGCTCTTTCCGCTCGTCGTGGAACAACTCAAAGCGCAAGGCGCCGACGGCGTCGTGTTTTTCGGCGGCGGCACCATCCCCGCCGCCGACGCCGTCGAACTCAAGCGGCTGGGAGTTCGCGAGATCTTTACTCCCGGGGCGCCGCTGGCGACCATCGTCGAGTTCGTCGAGCGCGAATGCGGAAAGCGCCGCGAACTGGTCTGAGCGCGTAGTGTGATCGGTAACACGGGCGTGTGATCGGCGACACGTCGGCGCGAAGGTGGGATACAGAGCGCCGCGCGCGCGGCGCGGAGCATCCGAAATGCCGATTACTAGAAGGACATGGTCGACGTCCGGGTGGTGCTCTCTGAGATCGCCGCCGTTTTTAGTGCTCCCAAATCGCTAAGCGCCTCGATTGCGGCGCTTGAAACCTCGCTCTGCCGGCCACTTGAGGTCGAGTCGGTCGAGATCGTTTTGGACGAGGCGGGGCCCGCGGCGACGGTCGGCTCGGCGTCGGTTCCGCTGCACTTTGAGGGCGTTGCAATTGGGCGGCTCATTACGCGCAGCACCCGCAGCCATTTGGGTACGACCTTGCGCGACGCGCTCGATGCGGCCGCCTTTCCGATCGCTGCGGCGATTGGCTCGAAGCGGCGCGAAGAGATCGCCTCAAGCATGTACGCAATCGCGCACACCGATCCGCTGACCGGCATCCCCAACCGGCGCCATTTCGATGGTCAATTAACCGCCGCGCTCGACGATTGCCGGCGCAACGGTTGGCCGATCGGTCTGATTCTCATCGACGTCGATCTGTTCAAGATGTATAACGACGTGTACGGACATCCGGCCGGCGATGAGTGTCTGCGCCGTATCGCCGATGTTTTGCGCCGGACTTCCCGGCCGGGCGATACGGTGGCCCGGGTCGGCGGCGAAGAGTTTGCGGTGGTTTTACCGCAGAGCGAAATCGCCGATTCAATTGGGGTTGCCGAACGGATGCGGTCCGCGCTCTGGCGGCTCGAGCTGCGGCACCGCGGCTCGACCTTGGGGCGGGTCACGGCCAGTTTCGGCGTTGCCGGGCTGGCGACCGGCGAGGACATTTCATCAGAAGTCCTGGTCGCGCACGCCGATCGCGCGCTGTACCAGGCCAAGCTCGTCGGTCGCAATCGCGTTTGCGCCGGCGCGTACGTTTCTTCGTCCGAGATCGTCGAGCGGCGCAGCGAGACGGCGAGCCGTTTGCCTGCGGTGCTGTCACGTTTCATCGGGCGCGAGCGTGAGCTGCAAGCGATCGCCACGGCGCTCGGCGACCACCGGTTCGTTTCGCTCGTCGGGCCGCTGGGTTCGGGGAGCTCGCGGCTGTTGCTGGAAGCGGCGCGCCTGAGTGGCGACAATTTCGCCGACGGCGTCCTGTACTTCGATCTGGCCGACTACGGTTCGCCTCGTTCGGCTCTCGACGCGGCGTTTTCACTTGCTCGCGTCGCGCGCACCCCCGCGGCTGCGAGCGATGCGATTTCAGCTCAACGATCGATGCTCGACGCCCTGCTCGTGCTTGACAACGCCGGTGCTCATGAAGCTTTAGCGCCCGAACTCGCGCAGATCCTCGCGCACGGCGGTTCTCTACGGTGCCTGTTGGCCACGACGCAACCCCTTGGAATCGCCGGCGAAGTGGTCGTGCCGGTCGGGCCGCTCGCCATCGCCGACGCCGAAGAACTCCTGCACGATCGACTGCTAGCCTCGGCGGCGTTCGCCATCCCCGGTGATCCCACGCCACGACCCGTCTTCGAACGGATGGCACGCACGCCGCTTGAAATCTGCTTACTGGCGCCGCGGCTGACGAGCACGGGTTCGCCGCCGCCACTCGCCGGCGGACTCGAAACGCGGCTCAAGACACTGTTTGAGGCGGCCTCCGGTGCACTCTCTGCCGCCGCCCGAACGCTCTTCGATGCATTGCTCGGGTTTCGCGGGATCATCGCGACGCATCATCTGCATCCGTTCATTCATGCCTGCGATATTACTGGCTCGGCGAATTCGATCGTCGACGAATTGGTCGCTAGCGCTTTCTTGGAGCCGCTCGTGCAGGGTGAAAGCGAAGGCTACCGCATACCGGATGCAATCGGCCGGCTGGCCCGCGCGCGTGTGCTCCGCTCGCATACGGGCGCGCAAATTGCCCGGCCCCACGCTATCTACATGGCCGCCCGTGCCGACGATATTGGTGCTGCCCGCAAACGTGGGCTGTCGACCAGAGAGCTGAGCCAGCTCGTCGATGATCTGCCGCAGTTCGACGTCGCCGCCGAGTGGAGCATCGTCCACGAACCCGACGTGCACATCGCCGCGCGCATTCTCGTCGGCCTGAGCTACATTCTGTGGAGCCGGGGTCTCATCGCCTTGGGGATGGCGTGGCACGATCGCATCATGGCCGCGGTGGACCGCATCGCCGGCGATGCGCTTCGCGGAAACGTGTACCGCTCGGATGCCCTCTTTGCCACGTTCTCCGGCCGCGTTCCACGCGCGATTGCATCCGGTGAGAAGGCGATTGCCCTGCTGACCGCGGCCGGTTCGGCGTCAGCGACCGCCACCGCGCGCTCCATCTTTTCGCAGGCGCTGATCTACGCGGGGGACGCCGACCGGGCCTACGAGCAGCTCAATGCCGGGCTCGGCGAATCGGAATCCAGCGGCGAGTGGGCACGGTGGGGGATCCTGCAAGCCAAGCTCGCCTGGATGGACCTAGATGTGTACGACAATCCCGAGCAGGCGCGGGTGCGAAGCTGGCAAGCGATGCCGCTGTTGCGGACGTATAACGAATATCGAAATCTGGCGATTGCGCTCCGGAACCTCGCCGAAGCCAATCGGCGGCTTGGGCACCTCGACCTCTCCGCCGATTTGCTGTTGGAAGCGATCGAGATTGCCGACCGGCTCGGAAATCGCATGAAGGCCATTGCGTTCACCGCGCGGCTGGCGACCATTGAAGCGGTGCGGGGTTCCGCTGCTCGGACCCGACGGCTGGTGCGCGATCTCGCCGAACGCGTCCGGCGCCACGTCGACGAGGGCGAACAGCTCGACGATTATGACTTGCCGTACAGCTTAATGCGGATCGCGCAAGCGCTGGGAGATCAACCGCAAGCGGTCCTGTTTGCCGGCGTCGTGATGACCGAGGCGAGCCGCCTGGAAATGACGGTTCTTCCGGTGCCGCAGCGCGAGATCACGGCGGCGTTCGCCACGTTCCAAGAACGAGTCGGAGCAGCGCAACTCGAGTCGCTCCGTGCGCGGTCGTCGGAACTGACCCTCGGCGAGCTAGTTGTAGAAGCCCTGCGTCTTTAGACGCGCACGAGATCGCCGGCGGCGTTTCGACGGTGCGATAGTTGGCGCTTCTATCGGCTCGATCCGAACCGGCCAATTTCGTCTCATCAGTCCCCGGTGTTGGCTGGCGGTTCGCGGGGGGCGAGGGCCTCCGTCGCCACTCAACGCCGTTTCGCCAAGACGGATGACGCCGATCGACATTGGGCGGTGTGCCGAATTGACGGTCGGCCGGGTGGATGCCAGGTCAAAGGAGTCGGGTGAAGTTCCCAGGATCGGCGGCCGAAACTCACAGTAACCGGCGCCACGAGCCGTCGCCGGATACGTCGAATGAGGAACGAGATGATCAGTGTCACCGTGCGTCGGAACACATCACAACTCTGCGCACAGTCCATCTTGCGCCTCACGGGCACAGGCGGTTCTTTTGAGGACGATTCTGATGCGGCAGTCCTCGGGCTCCTCATCGCGTATTGCGTGACCGGCATCGTTGTGTTCTTTGTCGGCGCGGTATCACACGTCGGCGGCTAACGCGACCCATCCTGGGAAGTGTAAACTCTGCGCTAAGTTTACCTAGCGTTAAGTGACGGGCGTCCTTGGAGTCTCGCGCAGGGAAGGCCGATACTCTTGGTAGGATGCTTGACACCAGGACGCTTGATAGCCGGGGGATGTTTTTGGCGGTTGCCGAGGTCTTCGCGCGGCGCACCGCTTACGAAGAGATCGTCGACCAGCTGGAAGCGATTCTTCGCGTACATCTCGCCGCCCGCGCAGTCAGCGTCGATCTTCATTCGACGCCGGCGCCGGCGAACGGCATCGCAGTTGTTGGTGATGGCGATCGGTTGATCGTCCCGCTCGTCCTCGACGGGCTCGAAATCGGCCGGGTCACGATCCATGGATCCGAATTGAATTCAGTTGCCGAGACCAGCGCCGCGCTCGAGCTGCTAGCGTTTCCCATTGCGGCCGGTCTGGGCCTCAAAGGGCGGGATCAGCGGGCGACGCAGTTGCAAGAAATTGCGGGCACCGATTCGCTGACCGGCATCGCGAATCGCCGGACGTTTGACGACCGGGCGGACGACGCATGGTCGCGGTGCGCGGACAAAGGCCTGCCGCTGGCGATCGTGTTCATCGACGTTGACTTTTTTAAGCTCTTTAACGACAGATACGGTCACGTGGCCGGCGACGAGTGTTTGCGTCGCGTCGCGGAAACGCTGGCGGGCTGTGCCAAGCGAACCGATGATATCGTGGCGCGCTATGGCGGCGAAGAGTTCGCGGTCGTCCTGTCCAACACAACCCTGTCGGGCGCCGTCGCCATCGCCGAGCGCATGCGCGCTGCCCTCAAGCGATTGGCGATGCCGCACCGCGGCTCGTCACTGGGTCGCATTTCGGTAAGCATCGGCGTCGCCGCGGTTGTTCCGGACGGGGCTGGGAAGCTCACGCAGCTGATCAGCGCCGCCGATCATGCGCTGTACCGCGCCAAGCTCCTCGGCCGCAACTGCGTGTGCGGCGAAGATTACCGCTCGGCAGCCGATCCGATTCACAAGCGGGCCCGCGTCAGTGCGAGCATCCCCGACAACGCCACCCGGTTCTTCGGCCGTGAAGTCGAGTTGGAGCAGATCGCGATCGTCTTACACGATCATCACACGATCACTCTCGTCGGGCCTGGCGGCGTTGGCAAGACGCGGTTGGCCCAGCGGGCGGCGGCGCTGCAGTTCGATCGGTTCGTCGACGGCGTCATCTACGTGGATTTGGCGGTTGTGCCGGCCGGCGGCGATATCACTCCCGCCTTAGAAGCCGCGACGACCACCGCGCATCCTCAGGCAAAGGCGCCGGCATGCCTCACCGAGTCGTTCCGCGGACAAGACCTGCTGGTCATTCTCGACAACTGCGAGCATGTGCTCGCACAGTGCGCCACGACGATCGCCCAGTTGCGGGCCGAGCATCCCACACTCACGTTTCTGTCAGCCTCGCGCATTCCGCTCGACCTGGCGGACGAAATCACGATCCGGGTGGCGCCGTTACAACAGTGCGACGCGGTTTCGTTGTTCATCGATTGTGCGCGCCGAGCCGACCCGGGCTTCGTCGGCGACGAGAGCGATCGGCCAACCGTCGCGCGCATCGTCCGGCGGCTCGATGGACTGCCGCTGGCGATTGAACTAGCCGCACCACGCCTGCGGGCGATGTCGCCGTCGGCGTTACTGGCACACCTGCACGATCATCTGGACCTGTTCATCGACGACCAGCGCCTGATGCCATCGGAGCGAACTGTCGGTTCGACCATTGCCTGGAGCTACCGCAACCTCGACGACGACGAGCGGTGCGCCTACGAAGCCCTATCGGTTTTTCGCGGCTCGTTTTCGCTCGAACACGCGCAAGCACTGCTATCGGCGCGATCGGAAGGCGCCGATGCCAGCGAACTGCTTCGGCGGCTGGTGAAGAAGTCGATGATCGGCGCCGAACGCATCGGCGGCCGGGATCGCTACCGACTGCTCGAGATTCTTCGCCAATATGGCTGCAACCGGCTCAGCGAGCAAGGCCGGCTCGACGACGTCCTGCGCGCACATGCGTATCATTTCGCAGCCCAAGCCGAGCAGTTCGACACGATCGATAAGAGCAATCCGATCTCGCGCTGGTTGCGGCACGTCGATCTCGATTTGGAAGAGTATGAGGCCGCTATCGCCTGGTTAATTCGCGCGCCGGATGACTGCAATCAGGTTGCCAAGATCGTCGTCTTACTCAATCGCTACTACACCATCCATGGATCGTTCGACGCCGCCATGCGATGGTACGTCCGGATCGAAGAAGTCAAGGACAGTCTGCATCCGCCGATCCGCGCCCGTTTAGCCATTGCGCACGCGACGACGGCGATGGCGGCCGGACGAATCGACGAGGGTATACGGTCGGCGCGCGAAGCGCTCGAACTGTACCGCGCCATGGATAATCGGCAGCGAGTTGGCGTTGCGTTGGGTGGCCTCGGCCAGGGACTGGCGTACAGCGGAGACTTCGATGCCGCCTACGGCTTGCTAGAGGATGCGCTGGCCATCCTTCGCGAGGGCCACGATCTGCGGGGCCGGGCGCTGGTGCTGGCGTCGCTGGGTTACGTCGACAATGAATATTTTCGCAGGCCGGATCGTGCGCGGGCTTGGTTGGAAGAAGCGATCGCCACGTTTCGCGAGCTCGACGACGTCGTGTGGTTGCCGCTGGCGCTCGAGTACATGGCGGAATCGCATCGCCAGCTTGGCCAGATGGATGCCGCGGTCAGCAGCGCGCGCGAGGCGCTGGCGCTGGCGGACTCCATCGGCAATAGTCCGCGGGCACTGGCCGCGCTTTCCAAACTGGCTTTTCTTGAAGCCGCCCGTGGAAATGGCAGCGAAGCTCGCAAGCTGCTTCGCGGTTTCATCGATCGTTATCGCTCGATGAAAGAGGCGCAGGTCTCGCATCTCACATTCATCTACGAAAACCTAGCGCGGGCGGCTCATTCTTTGGGCGATGCAGAGCGAGCCGCCTGGTTTGGCGCCGCGCTGACATCACACGCCGAGCGAAGCGAACTCAAACCATCGCCGCGATTGATTGAAGAACTAGCCGCCATAATCGACGAAAACGCAACCCGTCGCACGCAAACCTTGCGCGCTCCAGAAATCCTCGCCGAGGTGTTGCTCGTCTAACAACCGCCGTCGGCGATACGACATCGGGCGGGATACGAGTGCTGCGACCTGGTAGAATATGGACGTGAAGAGTGTCCGAACGCGCGTCGCACCGTCTCCCACCGGCGATCCGCATGTTGGCACGGCTTACGTTGCGCTGCTCAATTACCTCTTCGCGCGTAAAGCGGGCGGCGCGTTCATTTTGCGCATCGAGGACACCGATCGGGCCCGCAGCACGGCCGCTTCGGAAAGCGCGATTCTCGAATCCCTGCGCTGGCTGGGCCTGCAATGGGATGAAGGGCCGGACGTCGGCGGTCCGCACGGACCCTACCGGCAGAGCGAACGCTCGGCGATGTATCAGGAACAGGCGCAGGTACTGGTGACGCAAGGCGATGCATTTCTGTGCTATTGCACGCCGGAGCGGCTCGGAGAGATGCGTGCCGAACAGCGCCGGCGCGGCCTGCCCCCCGCCTACGATGGCCGGTGTCAATCGCTGAGCGAATCTGAACGCAAAGCCAGCGAGCGAACGGGCGGTTCGCCGGTAATCCGGCTCCGAGTTCCATCCAGCGGGACATGTACGGTCCAAGATCTCTTTCGCGGCGAGATCAGCATCGAGTGGGCGACGGTCGATATGCAGGTGCTGATCAAATCGGATGGTTTGCCGACCTACCATCTCGCCAACGTCGTCGACGACCATTTCATGGAAATCAGCCACGTGCTTCGCGGTGAAGAGTGGCTGTCATCGGCGCCCAAGCACATTCTGCTGTATGAATACTTCGGCTGGCAGATGCCGCAACTCGGTCATCTGCCGCTCCTGCGCAACGCCGACAAGAGCAAACTGAGCAAACGGAAGAATCCGACCAGCATCCAGTTGTACCGTCGCATGGGTTACTTGCCGGAAGCGCTACTGAACTTCTTGGGGCTGCTGGCTATTGCGACACCCGAAGGCACAGAGGTGGCGACTCTGGCCGAGATGGTCGATCGATTCGAGCTGGCGCACATCGCGCTGGGGGGGCCGGTGTTTGACGTCGCCAAACTCGATTGGCTTAACGGCCGCTACCTCCGCGAAACCGTGGACGAAGCGGCGTTCTTGGAGCGGGTCCAGGCGTGGGCGGTTAACCGCGAATATCTGAGTGCGATTGCGCCGCTTGCTCGCGCCCGCATCGAGCGGCTGAGCGATCTTGGTCCGCTGCTCAGTTTCTTTTTTGCCGGCAGGCTGACGGTGAGTGCCGAGCAATTGCGGGATGGCAAGCTGGACGACCTGAGCCTGCGCCAAGTGCTGGCGCTGGCGCTAAGCGAACTCGACGCGCTCCCCGCCTGGCAACTCGCGGCAATCGAGGCAGCGCTGCGGTCCGTTGCCGAGCGCCTCGGCAAGAAATTTCGGGATGTCGTGCGGCCGCTCTACGTCGCCATTACCGGCAGCCCGACTTCGGTCCCCCTGTTCAATGCTATGGAATTGCTGGGTCGTGATCTGTGCCGCGAGCGCTTGCGGGTAGCGCTCGAGCAATTGGGCGGCGTCAGCAAAGCGGAGCTGGAAAGGTGGCGCGCCGATCATCACGAGGAGATTGAAGTATGAGCAATGCGATAACCGGGATCGTGCTGGCAGCCGGCAAAGGCACGCGAATGAAAAGTGCCCGGCCCAAGGTGCTGCACGAATTGTGCGGGCGGCCGATGTTGTGGTACGTCCTGCGCGCGCTCCGGAGTGCCGGCGTCCAAGACGTCATTGTCGTAACCAGCGATGAATTGCAACCGAATATCGCCGCCGTTGCGACGGCAGCCGGCGTGACGTCGGTACGCACAGCGCTTCAGGAACCGCAATTGGGGACTGGCCACGCCGTTCAAATTGCGCTGGCCGCCATCGAGCCGCGCGTCGGAACCGTGGTCGTCGTCCACGCCGATATGCCGCTGATCGACGCTGGCACGATCGAGCGCCTGATCGCCGCGCGCAACGGCGCGGTGGCATTGGTCACCGCGCGGATGCCGCTGCCGTCGAATTTCGGGCGCATCGTTCGCCGCGGCGACGCCGTCGAGCGCATCGTCGAGGTCCGCGATGCAAGCCCAGCTGAATTGGCAATCGACGAGATGAATGCCGGCTTGTACGCCTTTGACGACGGCAAGCTGCGCCGTGCCGTCGCCGGGTTAACCGATGCGAACGCGCAGCGCGAATACTATCTTCCTGACGCGATTGCCCTGCTGGCAAGTGCCGGCGAACGCGCCACGGCGGTGCCGGCGGACGATCACCGCCTCGTGCTGGGCGTGAACGATCGGGCGGAACTCGCGATTGCGCGCCGCAACCTCAACGCCCGCCTGTGCGAACAGCACATGCGGGCCGGGGTCGCGATCGTCGATCCAGCGACGACGTACCTCCAGCCCGATCTCGCGATTGCACCCGACGTCAGCATTCTACCGAACACGTCGATTGGCGGCGCTACGACGATCGGAGCGCACAGTGAGATCGGGCCGAACAGCCGGCTCGTCAATGCGCATATCGGCCAACACGTCGTAGTCTCGGAATCGGTCGTCGTCGACAGCCGGCTGGCCGATTTTGTGGTGGTCGGGCCATTCGCACACGTGCGCGGCAACACCGACGCCGCGACCGGCGTGCGGATCGGCAACTTCGTCGAACTCAAGAATGCGAAGCTCGCGCCGGGTGTGCGTGCCGGGCACCTGACGTATCTCGGCGATGCCGTGGTCGGCGCGCGCGCCAACATCGGCGCCGGCACGATCACTTGTAATTTCGACGGCCGACGCAAGAATAAGACCGAGATCGGCAAGGATGCCTTCATCGGTTCGAATTCCTCACTGGTCGCACCGCTCAAAATCGGAGCCCGTGCGTTGACCGGCGCCGGCGCGGTCGTGATTGCCGACGTCGAAGCCGGCGAGCGGGTCGCCGGCAACCCCGCCCGGCCGCTCAAAGGGAAAAAACCAAAGGCCGAACGCAACTCCAACGGCGGTTAACGCAAGAGTTCCCGCACCGGTGCGGCGCACGCGATCCGGCCCGAAGTAACGTAGGCCTCGTGGTTGTCGTCGATCTGCTCGATCGTGTACAGGTAGTTCGCCATCATCCCCGCCGACTCGCGCAAGCCCTTTCGAGACGTATCGGCCAGCCAGTTGATGCGTTCGAGCCGGGCGCCGTTGCTAAGGTGGAAATGTTCGACCGGATCGAGCGCCGCCGGCGAATTCCGTTTCTCGCGCAACAAGTAGTGCGTGCACAACCGCATGAGCGGACCGCGTAGCGCGGCTGCGGCTGCAGCATCGCGATACCAGGACGGCGCGGAGAGTAAGCTCAAAATGCCTTCCCCGCCGGCCGGTTCACCGGGCTGCTGATCCCGAGCGGAGAGGTATCGGCGCAGCCACGGAATCAGGCCCGGAATCGGCGAAAGGGTGGCAAATGTCCGCAGTCGCGGAAACTCTTTGGAGAGCAGGTTGACCACGCGCTTGATTAGCGCGTTGCCGAAGCTGATGCCCTCCAGCCCGACTTGACAATTCGAGATCGAGTAGAAGATTGCGGTTGTCGGTCCGCCGCCGGCGCTGATCGCCGAGTTCCGCCGCAGCAGCGTCTTGATCTGGCCGGTCAGTTCCGTGGTCAGTGCCACTTCGACGAAGATGAGCGGTTCGCTAGGCATCGCAGGGTGGTGAAACGCGAAGCAGCGCCGATCTGTTTCTAGGCGGTTCTTGAGATCTTGCCAGTTGCGCACTTCGTGGACGGCCTCGTAACCGGCGAGTTTTTCGAGGTAGGCGGCGGGCGCATCCCACGTGATTCTTCGCAATTCGAGAAAGCCGATATCGAACCATGACGCCAGAACGTCGCGCAGATCGCATTCGAGTGCCTGGAACTTCCCATCGCACTCGACGACCTGCAAGAGATCGGCGCGCAGATCGACCAGGAATTTCACCCCGCCTGCGACGCTATTGAATTCGGTTAGCAGACGGACCCAGGGCGAGACGAGCGCCGCCCGCAGCCGGCGAACTCGGCCGAGGTATTCTGCATCGCCGCCGGCGTGGCTGCTGAATTCGTCGATTGCTCCGCTGACGGCGACGCGATCGACGGAGAACTCGCCGAGCAACCGGAAAAAATGTTCGCGGCCGGCAGCGTCGAGTTCGAGATACGTGTTCGCCAGCGTTGCGATGCGAGCGCGGGCCGACACCTCGCCGCCCGGTGCTTCAAGGCAGGCGACCAGCTCCTCGCGAAGGCGCGCGAGCCGCTTCTTCGCGGCGGCGTCCGACAGCCGCCGCACGATGTTCGCCTTGGCCGATCGGGCGCGTTCCCAGCGCGGCAGCGTGATGGTCATCATGTATCGTCCTATTTCGACGCGCCCGCCCGATCTCTCCGGGTTACTGGCCGGGGTCGAGAGCCAACCCCACCGGACGCACCGGCGGATGGGGGCGGTGCGACCGCGAAGTCTCCTGTTCATGGGGTTTTCGGCTCGAATTCTGCTTGACAGCATCTCTCCGGCCGGCGTTCGGCTGACCACGGTGGAAGCGCGCTATCCGCGGTTCGTGCATAGCGAGCTTATGACGCACCGCGTCTTTTCGCGCAACTCCGCCAGCAGCCGGGCGATTCCTATCAAAAAGATGATTGCGGCCGTCCGCGATGAGCCGGCCCTGCCGGTATACTGGGGCCGCAATCAAAGCGGGATGAGTGCGCGGGTGCAAATCGACGATATCGCCCGCGAGCGCGCGCTGGCGGAATGGAACCGGGCGCTATCGAGCGCGCTCCAGACGGCCGAACGCCTTTCCGATTCCGATATCGATCTTCACAAGCAGCTGGTAAACCGAATTCTCGAACCGTTTGCCTGGATCACCGTGATCATCACTGCGACCAAGTGGGCGAATTTTTTCACCCAACGTTGCCATCCCGATGCGCAGCCGGAAATCAAGCAGATCGCCGACTTGATGCTCGCTGCTTATCGTGCGAGCGAGCCGGTGGCAGTTCCGATCGACGACTGGCATACGCCGCTGATCTTAGCCGATGAACGGCAATTGGATGCTGCGGTCCGCTGCAAGCTCAGCGTGGCCCGTTGCGCGCGCGTGTCGTATCTTACCCACGACGGAGCGCGCGATCGCCGCAAAGATCTCGAATTGTACGAGCGGCTGCTCGAAGGCGGCGCCAACGGTCACTGGAGCCCGTTCGAGCACGTCGCGACGCCGTTTGCCGATCCCGAACAACACTCGGGAAATCTGCGCGGGTGGCAGCAATATCGCAAGCTGTTTGGCGACGAACAAGCGATGACGTTTCCGGATGAGCCGCGCGCTGAAGCGGCGGGCTTCGCCGCGGTGCGCAACTAACCATCGGCAATCTGGCAGGTCGACATCGTCCGCTGCAGCAGAAATGATTGAGCTAAAAGCAGCCGGTTACGGGCAGGGTTTCGCTCAGACGGTAGCCCGGTGCGTATTCTCGTTGCTCTTGTTGCTCATGCTCGGGTCGCTGGGGACGCCGGCGAGCGCACGGACGTACGTCGATCGGCGAGTCGACGAGCTGTCGACGGTGCAGCTCTTGCACGCCGTGCCGCAGAGGTTGGTCGATGACCGCCGTCAGGCGGCGGCCGTCCGCTTCGGTGGAATCCGGCGGCTGCTGTTCTTGACATGGTTGTTCGCTCAAATCGGGACCTTGCTTGTGCTGTGGCGCGCCGGGACGGCGGCACGCATTCGAGACGCGCTCCGCGCCCGCGGCAGCCCACCAGTCCTTATGCGGTTCATTTTCGGCGTAGTGGTGACCATCGTCACGGCGGCCGTGGCAGCGCCGGTATCGTTCGTTCGTTACCGGTCGGCGGTTCGTTACGATCTCAGCGCCCAAAGCCCGTGGGATTGGCTCGTCGGTGCCATTTTCGCGACCGCGATCGATGCGCTGATCGTCGGGTTGCTCGTCGCCGCCATCTTCACGCTGGTCGAGCGCACGCATCTGTGGTACGCGTACTCGACGATCGGCCTACTAGCGCTTGCGCCGATCGTAGTCGCGCTGCAGCCGGTGATCCTTGCGCCGTTGTTCGAACGCAGTGCCGCTGTTCCACCTGATCATTCGCTCGCGGCGGCGTTCGGCGATCTCAAGATCCGAGCCGGAATTCCAAACATTCAGCTGCTCGTTAGCGATGGCTCGCAAGGCGGCTCGGTGTTGCGGGGGCGTGTGGAAGGGGTCGGCCCGACCGCGCGCATCGTCGTCGGCAGCGCGCTGCTTCGCGAAGCGACCCCGCCCGAAGTCCTGTTCGTCGCCGCGCACGAGATCGGCCACTTCGTACGCGGCGATGTGCTGCGGCTCGCGCTGGTCGCCAGCGGTCTGCTGATCTTGTGCGCCGCGATTGCGGTAATGATCTCCGAGCACGTCGGATTCCGGCGTGATGACGATCCGCTGGCGAGGCTGCCGCTCGTCGGCGCGCTCCTGGGATGCGCGCTCCTCGTCGCATTTCCCATCTACAACGCGTTCGCCCGCGGCCGCGAGGCCGAAGCCGACCGCTACGCGCTCGAGTTGGGTGTCGACCGGGCAGCGGCCGTCCGAACGTTCGTGCGTTTGGCCGATGCGCGGCTCATCTTGCTGTGCCCGCCGCCCGCCGTCGAGTGGTATTTCAACGATCATCCGGCCTTAGCGGCGCGAATCGCCGCCGCCCGCGGCGAACCCGCCACGTGCCAACCCACGAAATAATGCGTGCGCTGCGACGCGCTTCCGCAGCGCCCGAGGACCCGCGTCGGCTCAGCCGAATACCGGCGGATGATCATAGGCACCAAATTGCCACGGTTTCTGCGCAGCTGAAGCCACTCGGCGCGCCGACCGCGTTCGTCTTTAGCAAGCGCGAATCCAGAGATCGCCTTACCGTGTACACGTATCGCGTGGTGACGCCGGTCGCCACGTTGCACATGACCGTAGGATATGATGCGGCGGGAAAGATCGCGCGCATCCTTTTCGTCCCCGACACCTAGCGTTCAGCGATTTCTGGGGCCATTTCCGCAAACGCTGGACGCCCTGGCGGTTTTCTTATTCAGCGAGCGCTTCACCGCCGGCCTCATCCGCATAGAGCTGCCAGCCATTCACGGCATTGGCGGCGGGTTCGACGCCGGACTCGAGCCACGTTACAGCCCCATCAGCGGCGGCGGCGATGATTTTGGGCAAATCCGCCCGTTCGGCAGGTTCGAATTGCGATAGGACGTGTGCAATGGGGTCGTAGCCGCGGCCGATGCCGATTTTGAGCCGTGGAAAACCTTCGCCGAGATAGTCGATGATGCTGCCCAGACCGTTGTGGCCGCCCGACGTTCCGGATGCGCGCAGTCGCAGCCGTCCGAATGGCAGATCGAGATCGTCGTTGATTACCAAGACCTGCGACGTCTCGATTTTGTAGAACGCGACAATCCGGCTGAGTGGAATGCCGCTGTTGTTCATAAACGACAAGGGTTTGACCAGGATGACATTGCGCGCGACGAGCGGCGCGATTGCGACATCGTCGTTGCTCTTGCGCCAGCTGTCGACGCGGAGCCGGTTGGCGATTTCGTCGACGACCAGAAAGCCGATGTTGTGCCGAGTATGCGCGTACCGTGTGCCCGGGTTCCCGAGACCGACCAGAAGGCGAGTGGTCGCTACAGTTGCTCTCCCTCTTTGGCCTTAGGAACCACCGGAACTTCGGTAGGCGCGAGCACCGGTGCGCCGGCCTGAACTTCTTCGGCGTCGCGGGCCGTCCGCGATGGCTCGACGCTAACGACGACCGTGTCGGCCGGTGTCTTCATCTTGAAGGCTGCCGGCAGGCTGACGTCGCCCGCATTGATGTGCTGTCGCATGCCGAGGTGCGTGACGTCGATCTCGAGGTACTCGGGGACGCTCGTCGCCGGGCACTGGACTTCAAGCTCGTGAGTGATGATATCCAGGACGCCGCCCTGGTTTTTCACGCCCTCGGCGACCCCGACCGCGATGACACGCAATTTGGCCGTCACCGTCTCCGAAACGCCGGTTCGCTGCAGGTCGGCATGAAGGATGCGGCGCGACAACGGATCGCGTTGCAAGTCGCGGATCAGCGCCGTGTCTTTATTCTTCCCGTCAATCGTTAGACTCAGCAGCCGGTTTTTGCCGCCGGTTCCGACCAGCTCCGCGAACGCTTTTTCATCGAGCGCGATCGATAACGGCGCCGCACCATGCCCGAACAATACGCCCGGAACTTTTCCCGACCGCCGCAGGGCGCGGGTTTTCGTCGTGCCGCTCGAACGGCGCGTTTCTACAAGCAGGCTGTCGCGTTTGTTACTGGCCATTGTACGTTGCCTTCATAATGGAAGTAAGGGGAGATCGCTAGACCGCCGCTTCTTGCAGGGTCGGCGCCGGCGGATGCAGGTCGGCGGTGCCCTCGTCGTCGCGGGCAAACAGCTCCGAGACCGAACGGTTCGCGGTGATCCGCTTGATCGCGTCGGCGAGGATTTGCGCGATTGACAGGACCTCGATTTTCGGCCCGACCACATTGGGAATCGTGTTGGTCACGACGACTCGCTCGATGATCGAATTGTTGAGGACCCGGACGGCATCACCGGCGAAGATCCCATGCGTCGCGCAACAGAACACTTTCGTGGCCCCGCGCGCGACCAAGGCTTCAGCAGCCTTGGCAAGTGTTCCGCCGGTCGAGATCATGTCGTCAACGACGACGGCAACTTTTCCGCGGACGTCGCCGACGATGTCGGTGACTTCGGAAACGTCGGGCTCGGGCCGGCGTTTGAACACGATGGCGAGCGTGCTGCGTAACCGTTTCGCAAAGAGTTCGGCCCGCCCGACGCCGCCGGCATCCGGCGAAACCACGACGATGCGATCCCCTTCGAGGCCCTGTTTCTTGAGATACTGGCACAGGGTCGGCGCCGCCATCAGATTGTCGACCGGTAGATCGAAAAAGCCCTGGATCTGAGCGGCGTGCAGATCGAGCGTCACGACCCGCCGTGCGCCTGCCATGTCGATCATGTTGGCGACGAGCTTGGCCGAGATCGGCTCGCGGCCCTTAGTTTTCTTGTCTTGCTTCGCGTAGCCGTAGTACGGAATGATCGCGGTGATGCGATAGGCCGATGCTCGGCGTAGCGCATCGACGATTAGGAGCAGCTCCATGATCGAATCGTTGACGCTGTAGCCTTCGGGTGACTTGCACAGCGACTGGAGCACAAAGACATCGGCTCCGCGAACATTTTCGCCGATCTCGATGCGACATTCGTCGTTTCTGAAGCGCCCGACGAGCGCTTTTCCGACGCGCGTGCCCATCTTGTCAGCGATCTCTTTGGCGAGTTGCGGGTTCGACGAGCCGCTGAAGAGCAGGGGTGCTTGGGTCATCGCGATCTTCACTCCGATCCGCCCGCGGACCGAAGTCCGTGAGGCAGCGAGGCCGATAAGGAGGCTCTTCCGGGCCGAGGACCCCCTCTCCTCGGGTATCGGCGCTTGAACGCCCCCAAAAGTGGGCCGACCGAGGTCTCGGCGCGGCGTGCGTCCACAACGCAGGTCCCTAGGAGGCGGAGCGTCCCGGCCGATGCGCTGTGCGAATCAACCGACGGACGCAACCGTCAGGCGCGATTGATTTTGGCCCTCCAACCCACTACGAATCCCGCAAACGCGGTCGATAAGAGAAAAGTACCGCCCACAGGTCCATTGGAAGTGCGCTAGGTCACTTTTTGGTCGCAACAGGGTTTAATCAGACCGGCGCAGGGTAACGGGCAAACGACTTTTAGTTCGGGGGGAATCACCTGCGATGTTAAGCTTGACGCGCGGTCTGCTTGTTATGTGTCTTATTGCCTTCATGGGGGGATGTGGGACGCATGGCGGCGCGGTGTCGGCGCTTGCGCCGACTGGCCAGATTCCCAATTCGGTACCGACGAACCCAGCACAGCCGGCACCGCTCCCATCGAGTTCACCGAGTGCGAATTTCCTGGGCTATGTCAGCTACTATGACGGGGGGCCAACGATCGCCGCAAATTGCGGCATCAAAAACTTTGGAAACTACGGGTGCATCCCGACCGATTTGTCGGGCGCACGCTTCTTAGGTGGTCCGCAACTAGAAACCGGCGTGTTCTTCAGCATGAGCGCCGATCTTTCAAATCTGCCTAACGTCCGCGCATTATCCTACCGCACGTCGACGACACCGTTCCCTGGTTCGCCGATGCCGCCAGTCGATACGCCGCCACCACCGCCGCCGCCCACGCCAGAACCCCCGCCGCCGCCCACCCCGCGACCACCGCCGCCGCCCACGCCGCAACCACCGCCGCCGACGTCGCCTGCGGGGCACTGGTGGGCCATTTACACGCCTGACGGGGCGGTGACGTTCGGGCCCTTCGACACACTGGCGCAGTGCAACGCAGATTTGATTCGGAGATATGGCACGCTCGAAGTCGACAAGGTTTGCACGTTCCTCGCTGGCCGGTGAATGACATCCGCGCCGAAAGCGGTTAGCGGCACGTAGCCCAAAAGCGCCAGTACATATCCGGCAAAAAAGCCGACGGGCAAACATAGAACATGAGCACAAATGACAGATTCACGACCGCATCGGCCACTGCGCCGAAGCGCGGCGCTACAGCGGCAAGCGCGCGTTCCCAGCTACGTTCGCCGGTCAGCGCGATGATTGCGGCCGAAGTCAAACCGCCGATCACGAATCCCGCGAACATGGTCGCGAAGAAGGCATACGGGCCACGGGTCGATTGGAAGTGCGCTGCGTCCCGGGCCGTGTAGATGAGCAGCGCAAACACGCCGACGAACGCGCCGAACGCCGCGCCGAGGTTGTGGGCGGCGATCCAGCCGCAAAATGCCAGTACCGTCAAACAACCCAGTGCGATGAAGACGTTGGAGTCCCCATTTCATCGCGGTTCAGCAAACGGCTAACGGCCGGGTCACAACGCAACCAGAGGGTCGCAGCATCGGTTCCACACTACCCGATGCCTTCGCTGTAAAGCCAATCGGCACGGCTTTTTTTCTTGGGACTAAGGTCATGGGTCTCAAGTCTTCAGGTCGGCTCCGCCAATGTAGTTTAAATCCGGGCACCGCGGGGTAATGGGCAAAGGTCTTTGACTTCGGGGGAATTTCTGCGATGTTGAGCTCGACGCGCGGTCTATTACTGATTTGTCTTATTGATTTGCTTGCAGGATGCGGCGGGGGTGGTGGTTCGGTTTCGGATGGTCTTGCGACGAACCAGATGCCCAAGGCGCCGCCGACGTCGCAGAATCCCAGTCCAGCGCCGCCGTCTCAGAACCCCAGTCCCACGCCGGCGGCATCGGTCCCCTCGAATCCGCCCAGCGCCAACTTTCTGGGCTACGTCAGCTACTATGACGGCGCATCCTCGATTGTGGCGAATTGCGGCATCAAGAACTTTGGAGACTATGGTTGCATCTCGACCGATTTGTCGGGCGCGCGCTTCTTAGGTGGTCCGGAGCTGACGACGGGCGTGTTCTTTAGCATGACCGCCGATCTTTCAAACGTGCCCAATGTCCGCGCGTTGGCGTACCGCACATCGACGACGCCGTTCCCCGGTTCGCCCGTTCCGCCGGCGCCCATAACGGAGCCGCCTGCTGAAAATCTGCCCCCGCCTCCGGTCGATCCCACGCCACCTCCGACGCCGAGACCGCCGCGGCCGACAAACACGCCGAGACCGCCGCCGCCTTCGGGACACTGGTGGGCCATCTATATCCCTGACGGCGCGGTGACATTCGGACCGTTCGACTCGCTGGCTGAGTGTAACGCGGATCTCATTCGGAGATATGGCACGACTGACGTCGACAAGGTTTGTAGGTTCCTAGAGGGCCGGTAAATGACGCGGGCGCCGCTACCCTTCGATACATTTCGCGCTCCTCGTCAGTCGTCGCACGATCTTCAGATGTACGGCAACACTCCCGCGACCCCGATTTTTGAGACAATTTTCTCAAGTCGTGCATCCGGCCGGTCACTGTGACATCCGCCGTCAGATAGACTCGGTTGCCGCTCGATGTCACCGCTATGCGCGGAATGAGCGTTAGGGCAGGGGCGCCGTGCTGCGAGCCGTAGTCTTTTGTCGGAGGTTCCACCATGACACAGCGCGACACCGTCTTCACCGGGTCAATTCCAGAATTATACGAACGCTGTCTTGGTCCGTTGTTCTTCATGCCTTATGCCGACGACATTGCAACTCGTGCGCAAACGGTAGGAGCACACCGTATTATCGAAATCGCCGCCGGCACCGGCATCGTCACGCGGGCGCTTACCAAGGCGCTGCCTGCAGCAGAGATCGAGGCGACGGACCTTAATGAAGCAATGGTGTCGTTCGCCGCGGCGCGCAGCGCGATCTCGAGGGTACGATGGTCGACGGCGGACGCGATGACACTGCCATTCGAGGACGGCCATTTCGATTTGGCCGTTTGCCAGTTTGGTGTCATGTTCTTCCCCGACCGGCCGCGAGCGTTTCGCGAAGTGCGACGCGTGCTCGCACCCGGTGGGACCTATCTCTTCAACGTCTGGGATGACGTCGAGCACAACGACGTCGCGCGCATCGTCTCGGAGACTGCCGAAGCCGCCTTTCCGGCCGCTCCGCCGCTTTTTATCCGGCGCACGCCGCACGGCCACGGCGACCCAGCCGCAATCGAACGCGATCTGCGACAAGCGGGGTTCACTGACATCGCCTGGGAGCCGGTGGCTAAACGCAGCCGTGCCACCTCGGCCCGCGACGTGGCGGTCGGTATGTGCGAGGGGACGCCGCTACGCCACGACATCATCGCGCGCGATCCGCAGCGGCTGACCGATATCGTCGACGCTGCAACACGCGCGCTGCGCGCCGCGTTCGGCGGCGACGCGATCGACGGGGCGATGCGAGCATACATGTTCACCGCTCGCTAGAAAGTCATCGCACTTCTGTCGAACGACCAAGGTTACGGACCGATCAGCCTGCTTGAGGCGCTGGGCCTGTGGCGAGCGGCGAAACGGCGGTCCGAGTCGGTGGGTCCAATAGACCGTGGAGCGATTGGTTGGCGAGAACCTTCCCGGAAAGTTTTTGCTGGAAGCGCCGTACGCCTTAGCCGGCGACCAGCCGGTGGCGACTGATATGCTGGCAGCCGGCGTTCGGCGGGGCGACCGGGCGCAAACTCTGCTCGGGGTGACCGGCAGCGGGAAGACGCTAGCGATGGCGCGGGTCGTCGAGCTGGTCCAGAAGCCGACTTTGGTGCTGTGCCACAACAAAACGCTCGCCGCCCAGCTGTGCGCCGAGTTTCGCGATTTCTTTCCCAGCAATGCCGTCGAGTATTTTGTCTCGTATTTCGATTACTATCAGCCCGAGGCGTACGTTGCGCATACCGACACCTACATCGAAAAGGATAGCTCGGTCAACGATGAAATCGAGCGCCTGCGGCATTCAGCGACCCAAGCGCTGCTGACGCGGCGCGACGTGTTGATCGTCGCTTCGGTCTCATGCATCTTCGGCTTAGGATCGCCGGCAGACTATATTGAGCTCTCGTTGCGGGTGAACGTTGGGGCGGAGATCGAGCGTGATAAGTTGCTGCGGCGACTCATCGACATGCAATACCGCCGCAATGACCTGAGCCTGGTGCGCGGCACGTTTCGGGTGCGGGGCGACACTTTGGAGTTCGTCGGGGTTGAAGAGGAACTCGTCCACCGGATCGAGTTCTTCGGCGATCAAATCGAGGCGATCAACGTCGTTAACCAACTGACCGGCGAGTACGTCGAGTCCAAGGACGAGCTGATGATCTTTCCGGCCAAGCACTTCATCACACCTGACGAAAAACTCGGCCGGGCACTGGCGGCTATCGATGTCGAACTCGACGAGCGGTTACGATATTTCCGGGACCACGGAAAACTGCTCGAAGTCCAGCGGCTAGAACAGCGCACGCGCTACGATCTGGAGATGTTGCGGGAAGTCGGATACTGCAATGGTGTTGAAAACTACTCGCGTCATCTTGCCGGACGCGAACCGGGTTCCACACCGTCATGTCTGCTCGACTTCTTTCCCAAGGATTGGCTGCTCTTCGTCGACGAATCGCACGTGACCATTCCGCAGGTGCACGGGATGTACGGTGGCGACCGCTCGCGCAAAGAAATTCTCGTCGAGCACGGCTTCCGATTGCCCAGCGCTCTCGACAACCGGCCGCTACAATTCGATGAGTTCAAGGAACACCTCAACCAGGTCATCTACGTTTCCGCCACGCCGGCGACGTGGGAGCAGTCGCAATCGTCGCAGATAGTCGAGATGATCATCCGGCCCACTGGCTTGGTCGATCCGGAAGTCGAGGTTCGCCCGACGCGGAACCAAGTCGACGATTTGATGGAAGAGGTTCGCCTGCGGGTCGAACGCAACGAGCGCGTTTTGGTCACGACCTTGACGAAGAAAATGGCCGAAGACCTGACCGACTTTTTGCTCGAGATGGGACTCCGGGTGCGGTACCTCCACAGCGAAATCGAGACGCTCGAGCGCATCGCGATCTTACGCGACCTCCGGCGAGGCGTCTTTGACGTGCTCGTCGGCATCAATCTTCTGCGCGAAGGGCTTGATTTGCCGGAGGTCTCGCTGGTTGGGATTCTCGATGCCGATAAGGAAGGCTACCTGCGCAGCGGAACGTCGTTGATTCAGACCATCGGACGGGCGGCGCGCCACGTCGAGGGCAAGGTTATCATGTACGCCGACGGCGTGACCGATTCGATGGCGCGTGCGATCGACGAAACTCGCCGGCGGCGCGAACGGCAGGTCGCCTTCAATGCCGAGCACGGCATCGAGCCCAAGAGTGTCCGTAAGGAAGTCCGCGACATCCTGGATCTGGTCAGCACACCCGACGTCAGCGGCGCCAAGGTGCTGCGCGGCGAGAAGCTGCCCCGCGAGGTGGCCATAGCGATGATCGGCGAGCTGGAAAAAAAGATGAAGGAGGCCGCCGCCAACTTGGAATTCGAGAAGGCGGCCGCCCTGCGCGACGAGCTGCTCGAGCTACGCAAGCAAATCGGCGGAAACGAGAGCCTGCTGTTCCAGGGCCGAGCACCGAAGATCTTCCAGCAAGCCCTCAAGGAGCTGGTGGGCTCGTAGCTTCCGGCGTCAACGACTGGCAAGTAGGTGTGAGCCGCCCCCGCCCTGGGTACAACCGGACCAGGCGGGCGGTCCTCTCAGCGGGCGCCCGTGGAGGTACCCTAATGAAACCATCTCTGCTTGCCGTCCTGGCGCTGTTGAGCGTTCTTCTGCAACCGGTGCTCGCTCGCGCGGATGCGACCGGCGGCGTCAGCGGCTATGTTATCGACGAGAGCAACCGGCAGCCTGTGCCCGGCGTCGCCATCATCATTGCGCGGCTGCCGGATAACAGCGAGCACCGCGATTCGGCGCTCACGAACAAGCGCGGTTTCTTCAGCAACATTGGCCTCGAGCCAGGCCGATACGCGGTAACGGCCAACGTCCAGGGACGCTCGGCGACCTGCATCGTCGACGATGTCTTCAACGGCCAAGTCCGACATCTGCGCATCGTGCTCTCGAACGCTGAGGCACAGTCAGCCTGCGTCGGTCCGCACGTCCACCGCGCCCTGGTCAACCCGGACGAAACCGCCAGCGTCTACCGCGTAAAGTAGCGAACTACGCCGGCGCGCCATTTCCCGCGGGCCGCCGCGGCTTAGGCGCGTACTGTTCCAGATGTCTTATTTGAATAGCAGTCCGCCACGACGTAATCTCGGCGGGCGGCGGCTTCGTGGCTGGGAAATGGTCGAATCCGCGTGCCCGGCATTGGCAGCCGTCACGCTCGCCTCGAAAGGAACGGGATGCAGCGAACGGTTGTCGAGGGTGTTTCGATGTGGTCGGTCTGGCAACCGGACCGTAACCTGTTCTTCAATTCGTTTTTCATCGCCGGCCAAAGCGAGAACCTCGTCGTTGATCCGTTGCCGCTGACGGCAGCCGATGCCGCCGAAATCGAAGGTTGGGGTGGAATTGGCTGGATCGCGGTCACCAACCGCGATCACGAACGCGACGCGCGAGCGGTGGCGGCTCGCTTCGGTGCCAAACTCGCTGCCGGCGCCGCCGACGTCGCGAGTTTGACGGCGCCTGTCGATCGCGCGCTCAGCGACGGCGACGAACTTTGCGGCGCGAGTGTCATGGCGCTCGACGGCCTCAAGACGCCGGGCGAGTTTGCGCTATGGTGGGAGCCGGCCCGCGCCGTGCTGGTGGGCGACGCGCTATGGGGTGACCCGGCGGGCTCGGTCCGCCTGATGCCCGATGAGAAGCTGGCTAATCCGGCTCGAGCCGTCCGTTCGCTGCGAACGTTGTGCGCGCTATGGCCAGCGCCCGACCATCTCTTAGTCGGCGACGGCACTTGCGTGTTCGGAAACGCGGTCGCCACGATGCGGACCGCCCTCGAAGCGCGCCGCGACGTGTACGCCAACGCGATCAACGCCGACGAGCTCCATTGGCGCCACTGGAAAGACGAGCCCGCGAACTTCGGCGGTCAGACGGCAGAAATCGGCCGGCTGATCGGCGCTGAGAAACTTGGCTACCACTTGGTGCGGCTCGAGCCGGGCCAAGCCTTCTGCCCGCAGCACTCGCACTCGACCGAAGAAGAACTCTTCGTGATGATGCACGGCACGGCGACCCTGCGCACGCCGCGCGGCGCGATCGCGGTCCGTGCCGGCGACTACATCGCGTTCCCGACCGGCGCGCGCGGTGCGCACAAGCTCGAAAATACGAGCAGCAAACGGTGTGAAGTTCTGATGCTCGCCAACATCGAGTCCGTCGAAGTTTGCTACTATCCCGATTCGAGCAAAGTGGCGGTGCTGGACGATCGCGAACGGCGGAAGATCATGCTGCGCGACCACCCATCTCTGGACTACTTCGACGGCGAATGACCAAATCGATTCGGACCTCGAGGCTGAAGATTGGGTACCTCGAACGGGGACCCGTTGACGGCCCGGTGGTCGTGCTCGTGCACGGTTTTCCCGACGATGCGCTGACGTGGGACAGCGTAACGGCACCGCTGGCGGATCGCGGCGTGCGAACGCTGGCGCCGTATTTGCGCGGGTTCGGTTCGACCCATTTCCTTGATGAAGGAGCGAATCGCACCGGGCAACTCAGCGCGCTCACCCGCGATCTGGTGGAGTTTCTGGAAGCGCTCGGCATCGAACGCTGCCTGCTGGTCGGCCACGATTGGGGCGGGCGGGCCGTCTATGGAGCGGCGGTGCTCGCGCCGCAACGCGTCGCCGGGCTGCTCGCGTTGTCGGTCGGCTACGGCACGTCGCATCCTGGACAAGCCGCAATTTCGAACGAGCAAGTGCGCGCATACTGGTACCAGTGGTATTTTGCGACCGCCCGCGGCGAAGCGACCCTGAGCGATGACCGTCACGCCTTTTGTAAGCTGCTGTGGCGCACGTGGGCGCCGTCGTGGAATTTTGCGGATGCGGAGTTTGACGCGACCGCGGCTTCCTTCGAGAACCCGGATTTCGTTGCGATCGCGCTCCACTCGTATCGGCACCGGTGGGGCTTCGCCGCGAGCGACTCCGACTACGCCGCCGATGAGGCGGCGCTAGCCGCGATCCCGCCGGTGACCGTTCCGGCCGTCGTGTTGCACGGCGACCAAGACGGTGCAACGCTACGGGAAACGGTGGCGGGACGCGAGCGCTTTTTCACCGCTGGTTACCGGTTCAATTCGATCGCCGGAGCCGGACACTTCATCCAGCGCGAGCAGCCGCAAGTAGTGGTCGATGAGATCCTTGCAGTGACCGGCGACCTGGCTCGTTGAGCGCCCAGATCGTGGAAGGCTGGCGCTGAAGTGAGCATGAAAAAGATTCAACTCGAGCCGCAGACGGAGCGCGATGGTGTCGTGGTGCTGAGCGGAAGCTTTGCCGATCGGAGTTTCGCCGGACCGCGCGCGCTTCGCTATCCGACGCGAACCGGCGCGCTATTGCGCATTGATGGCGCGATCGTCGGTGCGTTCGACCGAGAGCACGCGACGGTGCCGCTGCCCTCGGACCTGACCGGCGCTGACGTGACGATCGAGGTCGAGCGACATTCGCTACCGAGTGCCGGGCTGCCGGCCGGGCCTGGCCTGCGCTGGTCGTTGATGCAGTTGCAGGCGAGCAGTGAGCCGGCCCGCGTGCTCGAGTTCGTCGACGAAAAAAAGGGCGGCGATCCATCGGCCGATACGGGCGACCTGCCGCTGCTCGGCCATGGACATCTGGATGTCGCGTGGTTGTGGACCTATGCCGAGACGCGGCGAAAAGCATTGCGCACTTTCGCGACTGCTGCGCGCTTGCTCGATGCGAACCCGGCGTTTCGTTTTACACAAAGCCAGCCACAGCTCTATGCATTCGTGCGCGAGCTGGATCCCGCGTTCTTCGAACGGGTTCAACGGCTGACGCGCTCGGGGCGGTTCGATGCCAGCGGCGCGGCACTCTGGGTCGAACCCGACTGCAACATTCCGTCGGGCGAATCGCTCCTGCGCCAGCTCGTACATGGCATCCGCTTCGCGCGAGAGTTTTTGGGAACGACGCCGACGGTCGCTTGGCTACCCGATTCGTTCGGCTTCGCGAACACGCTGCCGACGCTCCTCGTGCACGCTGGCGTGCGGCAATTCGCGACCACGAAGCTGCGCTGGAACGACACGACCGAATTTCCTTACCCGCAGTTCATGTGGGAGGGGCCTGACGGCGGCCGTGTCTTTGCGGCCATCATCGCCGCCTACGGCGGCGGAATCGATGCCGCGCGGTTGGCGCTTGCGCGCCTGCGGCGTGAGCCGCTGGTTCTTGGCTACGGCGATGGCGGTGGCGGCGTTACCGATGAGATGATCGAGAAAGCGCCGGCGGTCGGACGCTGGACGACGCTGGCGGCGTGGTTTGAAGACGTCCGCGAGCGGACCGGCGCTTTGCCTGTGCATCGCGATGAGTTGTATCTCGAATATCATCGCGGCGTCTTCACGACCCGCCACGACATCAAGGCGCGCAATGCGGTGCTCGAGCGCACCCTCGGCATCGTCGAAGAACAGCTCGCGTGGTGCTTGGTGCTGCGTGCGTCGAAGTTCTTTCTCGATGAGATGCGCGGAAAACTGCGCGAAGCGTGGGAAATCGTTTTACGCAACCAGTTTCACGATGTCTTGCCGGGTACATCGATCGCCGCAGTCTATGCTGACGTGCATCAGGAATACGATCGCGCCGAATCCCTGCTGGGCCAAATTGCCGGCAGCGCGGCCGCAATGTTGCCGCGACCGGGCTCGGGACAAGCGAAGCGGCCGGTGGAACCGGTGGTCGAAGGAACGACGTATTTGCTCGAAAACGCCCACGTGCGCGCCCGTCTCCGAGCCGATGGAACCATCGTCGAGCTGCGCGTTCCCGGTGGGCCGAATTTGGTCGCGGTAGCCAACGTGTTCGCAGCCTATGTCGACGCGCCCGCCAAGTGGGATGCCTGGAATATTGATAGCGGATATGAGCGCAAGACGCGGCCGGTGCGCTTTGAGGGTGCTCGCATCATCGACGATGCCGTCGAAGTTCAACTGCGCGTTGGTAAGTCGGTTGGCGTAATTCGCCTATGGCTCGTCGACGGCGACCCGTATTTACGCGTCGATTTCGCGATCGATTGGCGCGAGCGGCACACGCTGCTGCGAACCGAACATGCCTTGGCGCTCTCCCAGGCGCGCGTGCGATTTGGCACGCCGCACGGCTCGATCGATCGGCCGACGGTACCACGCACGCCGGGTGACGGTGCAAAATTCGAGTTCTGCGCGCAGCGGTTCGCGCGGGTCCAGGGACAGGAAGGTAGCCTAGGCATCCTCACGCTGGATACCTATGGCTGGAATCTTAAGCGCGGCGCAACCGACGTCCAAGTCGGCAATTCCCTCTTGCGTGGTCCGCTCTGGCCGGATCCAGCGGCCGATCTCGGAGAGCAGGCGTTCTCGCTGGCATTCGCGCCGCTGGTCGACGCGTCGCTCGGCAGCCTCGAACGTCTCTGGCAACGATTTGCTGGGGTCATCCGCGTGCCGCTGTTCTCCTGCGACGACCCAGCGATTCTGGTGGTGGCGGTTAAACCAGCCGACGATGGCGACGGCGTAATCGTGCGCGCGCGCGAGTGCGACGGCGGCGGCCGGACCGCAAAGATCGCCTGCGGTGCCCGCGCTGCCTCAGTTGCTTGTGTCAACGCGCTCGAAGCCGCCGTACCGGGCGATGCCGAGTTGGAGGACGGCGCGATCGTGGCTTGGTTTGCTCCGTACGCGCTGCGATCGTTCCGGGTGCGGCTGAGCGGGTAGGCGTATAAGCAAAGCCGGTCCGTGCAAAGCCGATTCATCAGGAAGCGAAAAACGTGTGTGTGTTTAGAGAGTAAACGTCACGTACACCATCGGTTCTTCTCTGCCGCCAGCCCGGGCGTACATACGCCGGGCTGCCATATTGCTCTCTTCGGTGCCGAGCCATGCCTCCGAGCACCCTAACTCGCGCCCTTTTGCGAAAAGCGCGGCGAGCAACTTGCGACCAATGCCCCGGTTGCGGTAGCCGAGCGCAACCCCGACTTCGTTCACCCAAAGTTCAGGCGGTTTGTCAGGATGCACGTAGTGCACCGCGGACGCCATGCCGACCACTTCTCCATCGATCTGCGCGACCACCAAGTGATGGCGGGGATCGGCGAAGAATTCGGCGGTCCAACGCGGATTGACCGCATGATCGAAAACGTCCATTGCGACACGCGAGAGTACTCCCGCTTCGCCCCGGCCCAGCACCCGTATCTTTGGCTCCATATACCGGGTGATCTTGGCGCGCGCCGCAGCGTCCCCTATTAAGCTGTCTTGCGGCGGTGCGTCGGAAGAGTTCCGGGAGTGCGCCGCCTTCCCGGTGAGAGAGCGAAGCGGGCATCTAGCGCTTGTGGCCTCACCGAACCAAATTTCTTTCGAGCCGTCGCCCCGTGCTTCTCCCTGGGCGGGCGAGCCGTGAACGGCCGTCGACCAAAGATTTGCTGGCGACCAAGAATCATTGATAACGAAACGGCCAGGGATTACGCTCAAGTCCTAATCCCCTCTCAAGCTTCGGCGCGAGGGCGCAGGCCGCCGAAAGGCGGCCTTGCTTTTTCCGGAGCAGCCGCTATTCGGACGAACATTTAAGTGGACGGCTTCAATTTGTATTACGGAGCCGTCAAGGGAACACCGTTCAAGCGGTTCAACATCGCGGATCTCTGTCAACGCGCGATGCCAGCGATAGAAATCAACCGGTCCGCTACTTTACGGCTCTTGTAAAATCGACGCCGGCTGACACGACCAAGAACCAACGGCAGCGGTTCTACTTGCGCGCGGTGCAGACGATACCGAATTTAACGATTCATTACGGACATTTTCTGGAAAGCCGCCCTCGCAGAACGAGCTGAACTTGGCCGCGTATTCCATGACGTAACCCAAGACCGTAAGGCGAAAGGCGGCATTGGTTTCTCGTTCGCCGCCGCATTCGTCAGCTCTCAACCGACTGGGTGTTTGTCTTCGGTTCATTCGGCGAAAGCAGCACCTTCAGTCGGGACAATTTGTTCTCGGTTTTTCAACCGCTGGTGAACGAGGCGATGGTGCACTACGCGCGCAGCCGATGCCCCGTGATCGTGGATCGCGATGGCGTAAGCTACGAAGTAGGTCTGGCCCAACTGACTTCGCCACCGTCAGCGGAACAACAGCAGGTTGGGAGCAAAGTCTTCGGGGCCCTCAAGACGTCTGCTAAGGAACTCCGCTTTCGTCCGACCAAGTTCTAACCACGGGCTGCGCTCGAGCGTTTGGTTGCGCGGTCGAAGCTGGGTAGGCCAAGTGTATCTCGACCCGACGAGTTGCCCGGCTACGCGCGCGGGCGAGTTTGATGACGGCGCCGCGTCGCCGACGGCTAACGGACTGCGTGACGCCCCGTTCTCTCGAGGTCGGTCCCCGAGCGCAAGGTCACCGAGGTAGGCACTGAGCCTAACTCGGGGTGCCCTCAAGAAACGGCAAAAGACGCAACGATCTCGGTTGGCGACGGATTGATGCGGCGCCGTAACGCTTAGACGCGATCCTCTCGAGGTCTCGCGGTACTTTCGCGCATTACCAGGTCCGTTGGCAGTACCTCCAAACGCAACTCGGCGCTTCCCGACTCCGACGCGAGCTCGAATGCACGCATTCCAAGCGCTTCCATGTGAACGCGTACCGTAGAGAGCGCCGGCTGAACATCGCGCAACATCGGGATATCGTCGAATCCGGTAACGGAAATGTCTTCGGGCACGCGTAGACCGCGATCGCGTAGCACCGCGAGAGCTCCGACGGCCATCGAGTCACTGAATGCGCAAAGCATTGTCATTGTCGGGAAGCGATGCAGTAATTGAACGGTTGCGCGAGCACCGCCTTCGCGGGTAAAGTCGCTGGCGATTACTTGATCGTCGGTGAGTTTGATGCGTCGTTCACGCAGAGCCGAACGCAAGCCGGCCAGTCGATCTTGGCTCGTCGTAGATGATGAAGGCCCAGCTAGGACGCCAAATCTGCGGTGACCGAGGTTCGCTAAGGCCTCGCCGAGAGCGCGAGCACCTCCGACGTTATCCGGCATTACTGCGTCAGCAGGGATCAGGTGGCGGCCGACCAGCGCAGCCCGGCCGCCGGTTTCTTCGAACGCCTCGATTTCGGCGGCCAGCTTGCGTGCGAGCTTGCGATCGTCCCAGCCACTGCCCGTCAACAGCATCACGCGCACGCGTTGAGATCGCAATAATCGCACGTACACGAGGTCCGCTTCCGGATCGTGATACGTGTTGCAGATCGTTGCGAGGAGTCCACGAGAGGCCGCGAGCTTGAGGATGCCCCGAGTAACCTCGGAGAAATACGGTTCGCTGACGTCGTGGACGATCACGCCGACGGTTGATGTATGTGCACGCACGAGCGCCTGCGCCTGAGCGTTCGGAACATAACGTAGTGCCTGCGCGGCGGCGAGAACCCGCTTTTGCAACGCCGGCGCGACCTCGCGGTTCGCGCCGTTGACGACGCGGGAAGCCGTTGCCACGGAGACGCCTGCGCTCCGCGCAACCTCACCCAATGTTGCCACCAATGAATGGATACCGCACGGCATTACCGCTTCCTGCAAACGTTTTCCCAAAACGACTTGACTTGCGCCGAAGTCCGACCTATCATGCTCAGAAAACGTTTTCCGAAGGACGGCGCTGTCATTCAGGAATCCAGTACCCTCTACGACCTGGTAATTTCCGGCGGTACCGTGCATGCGGGAAGCGTCCCGCAGTTGGCCGACGTCGGCATAGCCGGCGAGAAAATCGGCGCGATCGCGGTAGCGGGATCGCTGGCCGGCAAGGAGCGCGTTGACGCGAAGGGGATGCACGTGCTTCCCGGCCTGTGGCACTGTCACTGTCACTTTCGGGAACCGGGTCTTACGCGCAAGGAAGATTTTGAGAGTGGTACCGCGGCAGCGGCGCTTGGCGGCATCACGTTTGTGAACGACCAAACGAACAACGAGCCGCACCCCACGACGCTCGAGAATTTCGAGTTGAAACGGCAGCTCGTTGAAAAGAAGGCCCACGTCGATTTCGGGCTTTTTGGAGGCGGACTTCATCCCGAGGAGATCGAGGGAATCGCCAAGGCCGGGGCGATCGCGATCAAGATCTTCAATACGCGCCACGTCAAGGAAGTGTATCCGTACATCTCCGATCTCGGCGTCGTGGACCACGGCTTGATGTATGAGATTTACGAAGCCGCCGGGCCGCTGGGAATTCCGGTCGCGGTACACCATGACGATACCGATTGGGTGAAACGGCTCGTAACGCGCGATTACCTCGATAAGGGACGTACGAGCAATAAGTGGTACATGGACGCCTACCAAAAGGGATACATGTATGGCCACGGCATGGTGGCCGGCCTCGCTGCTTCCATTTATTACGCGCGGTTGACGAACGTCAAGCTGTATGTGTTGCACGTCGGCATGATGCCGGTAGGCGCGTTCGACTTTATTCGAGTTGCAAAAGAAGACTTCGGGCAGACCATATACGCCGAGCTTGAAGGGTCGGCGATGTTAATGACACGAGAGCGCGCTGAAAAGATGGGTCCCCGACAAATGATCTGGGCGCATTCTCCTGAAGCGTCATGGCAGTCACTGCGCAACGGTCTCGCCGATGTGCTCGTGATCGAACACGCGCCGCACTTGCTCGACGAGCTCGAACCCGGTTGGAAAGATAATTTCGGAGTCCCGCTCGGGCAAACCGGCGTTCAGGAATTCGTGCCACTGATGCTCACCCAAATAAACGAAGGTCGACTGACCCTTGCTGAGCTCGTCCGCTTGGCATCCGAGAATCCCGCAAAGATCTTCGGTGTCTACCCGCGCAAAGGATGTATTGCGGTGGGCTCCGATGCTGACTTCACGATCGTCGACTTGAATGCGAAGCAGGTTTTGCGAGATGTTGACATGCGCTCGAAGACCGGATTCACCGTGTGGGACGGTTTCGAGGTGACAGGGATGCCACGCTATACGATCGTTCGCGGCGCCGTTGTGATGGCACACGGAAAGCTCAGTGGAAAGCCGGGCTACGGCCGATTTACGAAGGGCGTCGCAGCTCGGTGATCGAGTACGTGTCGCCGACGTATCTTCTGACCAGCATCCCGGCGTTCGTCGAGTCGATCACCTATCGCATGCTCGCGGACGGCATCATACTGCAAGACATTCGAGCAGCTGCCAGCGCCGTAACGAAGTGGTCCAGCTGGAGCGACTTTTGGATCGAGCGAGCGAGCCAACACGAAGCACTGGCGGAACAGGCACAACGGCTCGGCTACCGGCTGGATGCTGCGCATCATCTCGTGCGAGCTTCTCTTTGCGCGCATTACGGACAGTTCTTGTATTTCGCATACCCCGATAAAAAATGCGAAGCCGCGGAGCGGAAGATCGCGCTCTTTGGTGCAGCTGCCTCCGACCTCGAGCCGGCCGCTGAGCGCTTGGAGATACCATTTGGCGCCAAACATCTTCCAGCGTACCTTCGAAAACCAATCGGAGGCGGCCCGTTCCCATGTGTTATCCTCCTCGGCGGGCTCGATGCCGCCAAGGAGGACTCCTACGCATTCAGCTCGCTGTGCGTAGCTCGCGGACTCTCTACGCTCGCTTTTGATGGACCAGGCCAAGGTGAGGCCTTTTTCCGCGGCTTCATGCTGACTCCGGATTTTCCGCTCGCAGTTCGCGCGGCCGTAGCAGAGTTGTGCGGCAGAGACGACATCAAAGCAGACCGGATCGGCGTGTTGGGCCGCAGTCTTGGTGGCTTCTTCGCAGCACAAGCGGCGGCTTTGATTCCCGAAATCGCTGCCTGTGTGTGCTGGGGAGCGCTTTACGATGTTGGGGAGATCGAGCGTAAGCCACCATTGATTCAGGACGGCTACGCTTACATCACCGGCTCAGCCGATCTGGCCGCCACGAAGGCGGCTACGGCCTTTATCAATCTCGAAGGCTCGTCCGACCGCATTCGCTGCCCCTTGTACATCGTTCACGGGATGCGCGATAACAGTGTCCCCTATCAGCAAGCCGAACGACTGGCACGCGAAGCGAAGGGTCCAGTAACCTTGAACCTCGTTCCGGATAGCATTCACTGTTGCCATGATTTCGCTCATGTGGTTCGCCCCGAAATGGCGAGCTGGCTCGCGAAGCAGCTTACGTGATCGACTCGATGACCGCAACACGTGGACAAAATGCGCTCGACATTGCCGTTCAGTCGGTGAGCAAATCATACGTAAGCGCGACGGGAACCGTTGCTGCACTCGATGATGTAAGCTGCTCGGTTAAACACGGTGAGTTCGTTTCGATTGTCGGCCCCAGCGGCTGCGGAAAGAGCACGCTGCTGCACATTATTGCCGGGTTGACGGCCCCAAGTTCAGGCAAAGTCGAAATCTCCGGTAAAATCGTTGACCACCCACAGACGCAGATGGGAATTGTCTTTCAGAGCCCCGTGTTACTGGAGTGGCGCGATGCCATCGGAAATGTTCTTTTGCAGGCTGAGGCACGACATATGGATCGCGCCAAGGCGACCCTGACGGCACGCGCACTCCTCACATCGATGGGGTTGGAGGGGTTCGAGCACAAGCGGCCATCCGAACTTTCAGGTGGAATGCAGCAACGCGTGTCGATCTGCCGGGCTTTGTTACACGATCCGTCTATTGTCCTAATGGACGAGCCGTTTGGCGCTCTCGACGCGCTAACACGGGATCAGATGAACATCGACCTCCAGACACTTTGGGAGCGCAGTCATAAGACTGTTCTCTTTGTGACCCACAGCATCTCGGAAGCAGTCTTCTTGTCGGATCGCATTATCGTCATGTCGCCGCGCCCGGGTCATGTCGACCTCAATCTGTCCGTAGACCTGGCGAGACCACGTCGTTTCGCTATTCGTGATACAGAACGGTTTGCCAACCATTGCCGCGCGGTCCGCGAAGCGTTTTCTCGCTCCGGCGTGCTTCGTGACAACGTCTAAAGGGAGGATCTTCGATTGAGTACCAGATTCAAACTGACGCGTGCCGAGGCAATGTCATTGATGATTGCCGCCTGTGGTACGTCGGCCGCATCCGCGCAAACTTCGGGTCCGCTCGCGAAGGTTAACGTCCGAATGGGCTACTACTTCGCTTCAAGTCAAGCCTATGTCCGGTACTTTTTGGGCGTCTCGAAAGGTTACTATCGGGACGAGGGACTCGACGTAAATTTCCAGGAGGGTACCGGCTCGGGTAACACGGTGCAATTGATCGCAAACGGCCAGGCCGATATCGGCGCTTCCGTAACGACAGGCGCTACGATCCGCGCCAACGCGCAAGGTGCGCATCTGAAAATGGTCGCTGCGACGGCCCCGATCAATAGCATTTCGGTTCTATCTCCCGCTCAGAAGCCCATCAAGCTGCCCAAGGAGCTGCCAGGTAAGCGAATTGGGATCCCGCCAGGAACGGAACAAGAGCAAATCTGGCCGGCATTTCTCAAGATCAATTCCATCGATCCATCATCGATCGAAGTTGTTAGCATCGCGGGGAACGCACTACCGGCTGCGCTCGGACGCGGGCAAGTCGACGGCTACGTGTCGTACGCAACCGATCAGCCCGGCCTCCAGCGCGCCGGAATCAATCCCTACGCAATGCTCTTTGCCGACTTCGGCGTTGCTTACGAACCCAGCGACGGCATTGTCGTCAGCGAAACGATGCTGCGAGACCACCTCGACATCGTGCGCAAATTTGTTGCCGCTACGTATCGAGCGTTCCGGTATTCTCTGGACCATCCAGCGGAAGCCGTAGCAGCGGGTGTCGAAGCACATCCCGAGGCCTTCAAGACCGATGTTGCCACCGGCGAGTTGGGGATCAACCAGCAGCTGCTAAGGAAATACCTCAGCCAGCGCGGACACCGACTCTTCGAGATGCAGCTCTCAGAGTGGCAAGCTACGCTGAACCTGCTCGTCAATTACGGCGGCCTCAAGAATGCGTTGCCGACGGACCAGTATTTCACCAATGAATTCGTGCCGAAGCGCTAGTTCGCCCTGAAGGTGCCTGTCGCTCGGTCAGCGTCGCGATGGCTTCCTCCGACGCTGACCTTGGTCGCGATCATCTGCGCGTGGCAGCTTGTTGTCGTGATGTTGCGGCTCCCCACATACTTTTTGCCTGCTCCGAGCGACGTTGGTCGCACTCTCATCATCCAAATGCCGTACATCTGGCGCAATACCATCGCAACCGGCTTCGAACAAGTTGCGGCGTTCGTAATCAGCAGCGTAGTTGGTGTCGCGATCGGAGTCGCGAGTGCAAAGTCTCGCCTTTTCGAAGGAACCGTTTATCGGATAGTCATCGCGAGCCAATTCGTTCCAAAGCTCGCTCTCGCGCCACTGTTCACCGTGTGGTTCGGATTTGGGCTCGCTCCAAAACTGCTGACCGCATTTCTGATTGCCTTCTTTCCCGTTGTGATCGCCACGGTCGTCGGTCTAAAATCCGTCGATTCACAGACGGTTCGCCTCGCTAAGTCCATCGGATTAGGTGGGTTTCGTACGCTTGTGAAAATTGAGCTACCCGGGGCGCTGCCGAGTATTTTCGGCGGCATGAAAATCGCGATCGCGTTCTCTGTTGTCGGCGCGGTCGTCGGCGAATTCGTGGGTTCTGATATCGGTTTGGGGCACCTGACCGAAGTAGCGAGCACGCAACCCGACATGCCGCTCGTCTTTGCCTCTCTTGTCATGCTGACGATGCTTGGACTCGTCGGCTGGGGACTCGTCGGCGTTCTCGAGCGTCTCGCGACACGGGGCCGCAGCGATCAAGAGAGTGAGATGCTGGCCGGATGGTCGATGTAGTGCAGAGCGTAAGAGGGAAGCTCACTCCAGTCTCGCTTGCGCCGCTCGCCGCTACAGCGGTGGCGCTGCTCTGGTGGCAGCTCTCGTCGATACCTCGCTATGTGTTGCCCCGACCTAGCGACGTGCTCGATGTGTTCACCAGTCAACCCCATCTTTTACTGAAGGCAACCGCCACCACGGCTGGCGAGACGGCGATAAGTTTTGTCGTCAGCCTTCTGGCCGGCATGGCTCTGGGTGTGCTGTCCGTGACATCGCGGCTCTTCAACCGTACAGTCTACCCGCTCTTGGTCGCCAGCCAGGCGGTGCCGACACTGGCTCTCGCACCATTAATCGTCGTTTGGTTCGGCTTCGGTCTGACCTCGAAAATCATCGTCGCTTCATTGATCGCTTTCTTTCCGATGGTCGTCGCAACAGCCGTGGGTCTACGATCTACTTCTCCCGAAGCGCTTACAATGGCGCGATCGATGGGTTTGAGCCCGCTTCAAACGTTTACCAAAGTGCAGCTCCCCGCGGGCCTACCCAGCATTTTTGGCGGAATAAAGATCGCCTCGACGCTCGTCGTCGTCGGCGCCGTCGTAGCTGAATTCATCGGATCGAGCTCCGGTCTCGGTTACCTCGATCTCCGTGCAACGGGAAACATCGACACGCCGCTCGCGTTTGCAGCGTTGATCTTGATGGTTCTCGTCGGGTTTGCTCTCTACGGAATAGTCAGCGCTCTGGAAAGGCTAGCGATCCCATGGCGAGGATGAATCGATTGCAGACGGTTCACTCGGGCAAAGAATGGCAGGACCGCGGTCCTTTTGCACCCGCGGTACGCGTTGAATGTAATGCGCTGCTTTTCGTTTCCGGACAAGTCGCGCGCGGTACCGACGGCAAGGTAATCGCACGAGGAGACATGGGAGCCCAAGCTCGACAAGCATTCAGCAATTTGCGCGATGTTCTGGTCGCCGCAGGATCATCATTGCAAGACGTTGTCAAGCTAACGTATTTCGTCACCGACATGACGCGATGGGAGATGGTCGCCAAAGTGCGCGCTGAGTGTTTTGCGGATTATCGCCCGGCGAGCACCGCGGTGGAAGTATCGCGCCTGTTCGATGTAGACGCTCTCATCGAGATCGAGGCGATCGCGATTGCCCCTACTTAACTCACGAATTACAGCGTGCGACAAGAAGGGACCTGCGGATCGTAACGATGACAGCCCTTCACGTTGTGCACGAGGTCATCGACGCGCCCACCAAACGCATAGAACCGAGTCTTATAGCCGACCATTCCCATGTGATCGCGGCCAACCGGAATCGGCTGAGGGCACCCCATATCCGTCGCGGTGCTCGACGGGCAGATTCATCTCGTAGGTGGACGCGACGTGCATTCCGTCGATGCGCATCTCGTGTACAGCCCGTCGACGAACACATACACGCATGCCGCGAAGAAACGGAAATTATTGTATGCTAAGACCGCTTGGTCGGTGAAATCTGGCGTCTGAGGGACCTGAAGCCGCCTTTGGCGACGCGCTTGTTGGCATTCCAGACGTAGTCGCCGGTGAGGTTGATGTGATTCCAGCCCAGCGGGGCGATGTGCGAGAGGAGGCTCTCGTCGACGTCGCGCTGTCGCCTTAGGGCCGCAACGGCTCTTACGAGAATCAGCGCTACCGCGCCAGCGGTCTCAACAAAAAAGCGGTGAGCTGAGGACTGAGTCGCCACTTGGAAGCCGCCCTGGGGTGCCCTCAAGAAACGGAAATTATTGTACGCTCACGAGCGCACAGATCTTTTTAGCGCGAAGGCGGTCGGCCACATGTTGCCTGTGGTGTTCGCACATCCTTGGGCGCGACGAATGGGCGCGGACCTTTCGCCACGTCAGGTCGTTGGCGTCAGATCCGGTTCGGCCCCAGGGAACTATAGCGCGCATCCCTTGCTCCACCGTCGCGGAGCCTACGACGCGCAATGAGCCTCGACGCTCGCAGTTACCGGCTCGGCGCCCCACCTTCGTGCCGGGCACGCCTAGCGCTGGTGTGGCTTGATGTGGCCGTAACGTTTGAGTTGTCGCTCTGATGCTCGAGCTCAAGATGATCCGGCGGCATCGATCTCCCCTCGGGGTTCTGGACTCACCTGTGGAACTGGTAGGCCGGACCTCCTACTTCATGGCGTCGCGGGGACGAGTATCCGGCAGGCGCGGCGAAGCGGCGAAATTAATGGCGGTCCCACAGCTTCAGGCCGTGTTCTTCGATCTTGACGACACGCTGCACGACGACACGGCGACCTACCAGCGGGCGGCCGGTCGAGTTGCTGGTGAGATGGCCGGCGAGTTGGGGCTCGATCCGCAGGGGCTGCTGGCCGCCTATGTCGCCGAGGCCGAGCGGTACTGGAGCGGCCTATCGATGGATCAATTGGGCGTGCCGCTGGCCGGGATGCGAGAGCGGATGTGGCGGGCGGCGCTTGACGCGGTCGGTTGCACTCGTGGCGGAGCGGCCCGAGCGTGTGCCGAGTTGTACAACCGCTATCGTAGCGATCACCTGCAACCCTTTCCGGGCGCCTCGGCATTACTAGAAACGTTGCGACGGCATGGCTGCAAACTTGGTCTGATCACCAACGGGTTTAAGGAAACGCATCGCGATAAGATCGCGCTGCTCGGTTTCGGTGAAGCGTTCGATGAGGTGTTCATCGCCGACGAAGTCGGCATGATAAAGCCGGACCCCCGGCTGTTTGCGCATGCGTGTGAGGCGTTGTCGGTAGCGCCATCGGCGGCCGCGATGGTCGGCGACCGGTACGAGCGCGACATCCGCGAACCGCACGCGCTCGGCATGTACACGGTGTGGCTGAACCGGCGCGGCGAAACCGTACCGGCTGACGGGCCCCAGCCACGTGCCATCGTCGGCTCGGTGCCAGAAATCCTGAGCGCGCTTGGGTTTGCCGAAGTCGGAGCGACATGAGCACGGTTACTGAAAACCATCAGCCGCGCGGTCTCGATTCCATCGTGATCAAGGGCGCGCGCGAGCACAATCTCAAGAATATCGATCTGACCCTGCCGCGGAATCGGCTGATCGTGATCACCGGCCTGTCGGGTTCGGGGAAATCGTCGCTGGCCTTCGATACAATCTATGCCGAAGGACAGCGCCGGTACGTCGAATCGCTTTCGTCGTATGCCCGGCAGTTTTTGGGGCAGATGGAGAAGCCCGACGTCGATTACATCGAAGGGCTCTCGCCCGCAATTTCAATCGATCAGAAATCGACCTCGCGCAATCCTCGCTCGACGGTTGGCACTGTCACTGAAATTTACGACTACTTGCGCTTGCTCTATGCCCGAATCGGCATTCCGCACTGTTACCAGTGCGGCCGTGAGGTGAGCGCGCAGTCCAGCGAGCAGATCGTCGATCAGATCATGGAGTTGCCGGAAGCCACCCGCTTGCAGCTGCTGGCACCGGTCGTTCGGGGCCGCAAGGGCGAGTACACCAAACTTTTCGAGGAGATCGCCAAAGAGGGATTCGCCCGCGTGCGCGTCGACGGCCAAACGCGCGAGCTGCGCGAGGTGCTGGCGGGTTCTGGAAAAATTGAACTCGACAAGAAGCGTAAGCACACGATCGAAGTGATCGTCGACCGGCTCGTGCTCAAGGCGGAGATTCGCAAACGGCTCACCGACTCGATTGAAACGACCTTGCGGCTTTCCAGCGGGATCGTCACCGTGCTGGCGGAGGAGCCGGCCGAGCGCGCTGGAGCACGCGAGCTTACCTTTAGCGAATCGCTGGCGTGCGTAGAGTGCGGCCTTTCCTTTGAAGAACTGGCGCCGCGGCTCTTCTCATTCAACTCGCCGTACGGCGCCTGTCCCGATTGCACGGGCTTGGGCGTGAAGATAGAGATCGATCCGTGGAAGGTAATCCCCGATCGCAGCAAGTCGATCGAGGACGGCGCGATCGTGCCGTGGAGCAAAGCACTGGGCAGCGGTCGGTATCCCTCAATGAACCCGTACTACCTGCAGCAACTTGAGAGCATGCTGCGCTCACGGCGGGTCAAGCTGTCGACCCCGGTCGACAAGCTTCCGGCCGATGTGCTCCAGATGTTACTCTACGGCTCGGATCACAAGCGCAAGTTCACGTATGAATCCCGCAACGGTCAGACGTGGAGTTACGAAACGACCTTTGAAGGCGTCATCAACAACCTGCAGCGGCGCTACACCGAGACCTCGTCCGATCTGGTCAAGGAAGACATCGAGAAGTTTCAATCCGCCAAGACGTGCGGCACCTGCAAAGGCGCCCGCCTCAAGCCCGAGGCGCTGGCGGTCACCGTCGGCGGAATCAACATCCACCAACTAACGACGATGTCGGTTGAACGCTCCGAGGTCTTCTTCGCGGACTTTACCCCGACGCCACGCGAGGAATTGATCGCCCACCAAATCCTCAAAGAAGTTCGCGCCCGGCTTGGGTTCTTGGCGAACGTCGGGCTTGTCTATCTGAGCCTATCGCGGTCGGCGACGACGCTCTCGGGTGGCGAATCGCAACGCATTCGGCTGGCAACGCAAATCGGTAGCTCGCTTGTCGGCGTGTTGTACATCCTCGACGAACCGTCGATCGGGTTGCACCAGCGCGACAACGATCGGTTACTGGCGACGCTCAAGACCTTACGAGACCTCGGTAATACCTTAATCGTCATCGAACACGATGAAGACACGATGCGCGAAGCCGACGTGATGGTCGATATCGGCCCCGGCGCCGGCGCTGAGGGTGGCTGGATACTCACTGTGGGATCGTTGGCCGACGTTGTGAAGCATCCGCAGTCGTTGACCGGCGCCTACCTCAGCGGGCAGAAATTCATCCCGATTCCCAAACGCCGTCGCACGCCGCGCTCGTGGCTTCAGGTCCGCAAAGCGCGCGCCAACAACCTGCAAAACATCGATGTCGACATACCGATCGGCGTCTTCGCGTGCGTCACCGGCGTGAGCGGTAGCGGCAAGTCGAGCCTCGTGAACGAAGTGCTGGTGCGGGCGCTGAACCGCCATCTCAACACGCAGCGCAGCTCTTCCGACCAACCCGGCAATACCTACGGATCGATCAAAGGGGCCGATGCGTTGGATAAGCTGGTCGTCATCGATCAATCGCCTATCGGTCGCACGCCGCGCTCGAACCCAGCCACGTACACCGGCACGTTCGATCTGGTCCGCGAGCTTTTTTCGCTGGTGCCCGAGGCGAAACTGAGGGGCTACGGCCCCGGCCGCTTCTCGTTTAACGTCAAAGGCGGTCGCTGCGAAGCCTGCCAGGGTGACGGCATCATCAAGATCGAGATGCACTTCTTGCCGGATGTCTATGTTCCGTGCGAGGTCTGCAAAGGCCGCCGGTATAACGCGCAGACGCTCGAGATCAAGTTCAAGGGGAAGTCGGTCGCCGATGTGCTTGAGATGCGCGTCGATGAGGCCTGCGAGTTCTTTGCAACGATTCCGCGCATTCATAGCCGGCTGCGGACGATCACCGATGTGGGGCTGGGCTACATCAAGATGGGTCAGTCGGCGACGACGCTCTCGGGTGGCGAAGCGCAACGTGTGAAACTGGCGACCGAACTGTCGAAACGCGCAACCGGTCGGACGTTCTACGTGCTCGACGAGCCGACAACAGGCTTGCACTTCGCCGACATCCATAAATTGCTCGAGGTGCTGCAGCGGTTGGTTTCTGTGGGAAACACCGTGCTCGTCATCGAGCACAACCTCGAGGTGATCAAAACGGCGGACCATATTATCGATCTCGGACCCGAAGGCGGCGATCGTGGTGGGACCCTCGTCGCCACCGGCACGCCGGAAGAAATCGCCCAAAACCCGGCATCATTCACCGGCGAATACTTACGCGCTGTCCTGGCAGACGCGCGGGGCCGGGGGTTGCACGTCGATCGCGAGCACATGGAAGAACTCGAGCGATCGAACCTGGCCGCCCTGCACGACCTCGCCGCATCCGAGCGCGTCGCCGTCGAGGCGTAAGGTCCGGCCCTGCGGCGTGCATCGCACCGGCATCGCTGGTTGGAAACCTGACCCAAGACTTCGTTACAATCGCTGTTGTTGCGCTCGTAATTCTAAGCGGGTCGCTCTATCCCGATGCGGGACGTTGAATGGCTCTGGCCGCGCCGCGCCGTGCCGCTCGTTCGCCTCGCAGCGCGCGGGCGCATGCGCTCACGACGAAGGCGATGAGGCCAAGCCATGTCGGCAGCCGAACGAGCGACGTCCACCAGGCGGGCGCGTGCGGCGTTCCGCGCAGGAGCAGCCCCCAGCTGGTTTCGGCCAGTGCAGCCGGATTGGCGAGCGCCGCCATCAGGCCCGGTTGAAGTGCCGATGCGTGCTGGGTGAGCGCCGTTAGCGCGAGCGGATAGAGTGCAGCAACAAACGCCGTTAGGAGCGCACCGCGCTTTCCAAAGACCCTTTTGGTTAGCAGGAAGGCACAGGCTGCGCCCAGCACCGCGAGTTCGGGCACGGCCACTGTCTGGTACCAAGGTATCGCGAGCGCGACGATCGCCAATGTCAGTGCTGGCGAATCCGGCCGGCCGCGTTGGCGCAACAACAAGACCGCCGGCAGCGCGATCGCAACCTGCGAGATGTGGATGTAGGCGCCGCCAAGCAACACCATTGCGGGCGGTACGAGGACCAACAGAGCCGGGGTCTGCAGATCGCGGGCGAGCGCGCGCGAGACGAAGATGGCCAGCGTGAGCATCGCAAGGTATGATAGCTCCCCCACCTGGATGCTCGCCGTTTGCGAGACGCCAAGCGTCGTGAGCAGTGCGGTTAAGCTGTATTGAGCGTGATCGAATGCGTTAGCCGACGCCGCCGCCGGGACGACGGCGATTAGGTACTCTGCCGTTCGCACCGGGCCGGTGACGGCGACGGCCAGCAATGCCAGTCCACCGGCGCCCACAAGCAGCGCGAGCCGCGTACTCCGCACCCAAATGAACAGCGAAAGGCAAGCGGCCAGTCCTACGTGCGGCTCGAGCAACGTTCCGAGCGCCGCCACCGCAGCCAGCTGCGGTCGTTTTTTTTCGAGCGCGGCGCCGGCGGCGATCAGCAGACCGATGATCAGCGGCGCCATTTGACCGAGCGACAGCGAAACCAGCGCGGTTCCCAGTGCAAACGCCGCCGCGAGGGTCGTCCAAGAGTCACGGCTTAGCCGTCGCAGCGTCGCTAGACCGCCGACCAACGCTCCCGCCAGCAGAAGTTCCCACAGAACCGCAGCCACGTCGAATGGTAAAAACGCGAGTGGTGCGAGCGCGGCGAACACGTAGCCCGGTAACGGCGCAGGAACTACGATGTTTCCGCGCGCGGCGAACAAGCCGAGCCGCGACCGAGCGCGTTCGCAGGTGCGTAACGGCTCGGTCCGATACGGATCGGCGCCGGTCAGCGCCGTCTTGCTCCCGCAATAGAACGACTTGAAATCCATCAGCAGCGGATCCGGCGAATGCGGGATGTACCGCGCGAGCACGATGAGACTGATCGCTACCGCGAGCGCCAGCCACAGTGGCGCAGCGCGCCGGCCCATCACTGGGCGATCAAACGCGCTCGATGACGAGGGCGATGCCTTGCCCGACGCCGATGCACATCGTGCATAGTGCGTAGCGGCCCGCCCTTCGCTGCAGGTGATACATCGCGGTCGTCACCAGCCGTGCACCGCTCATACCCAGGGGATGACCTAGCGCAATGGCTCCGCCGTTCGGATTCACCTTCGCGGCATCATCGGGAAGCTTCAATAGCCGCAAGACGGCCAGCGACTGTGAGGCAAACGCCTCGTTCAGTTCGATGACGTCCATCTGATCGAGCGTCAGCTTGAGCTGAGCGAGCACTTTTTCCGAGGCGGGTGCCGGGCCGATGCCCATAATGCGCGGTGGAACGCCGGCCGTCCGCATCGCCAAGACGCGTGCCCGCGGTGTCAGTCCGTGGGATTTGACTGCCGATTCGCTGGCCAGGAGGAGCGCGCAGGCGCCGTCGTTGACACCGGACGCATTCCCAGCTGTGACCGTACCGTTCGCCCGAAACGGCGTCGCGAGTTTCGACAGCGCTTCGAGCGTCGTGTCGCCGCGCACGTGCTCGTCGCGTGCAACGATCGTGGGCTCGCCCTTGCGCTGCGGAATGTGGACGGGCACGATTTCTTCATCGAAGATGCCCGCGCTCTGGGCGGCAGCAGCCCGTTGCTGGCTGCGCAAGGCGAACGCATCCTGGTCCGCGCGCGAAACCCCGTACTCGGCAGCAACGTTTTCTCCCGTCTCCGGCATCGAATCGACGCCGTACTGCGCCTTGAGCACCGGATTGACGAATCGCCAGCCGATCGTCGTGTCGTAGATCTGCGCTGAACGTGCGAATGCCGCTTCGGCTTTGGCCAGCACGAACGGCGCCCGCGACATGCTCTCGACACCGCCGGCGATCATCATCTCGGCCGCGCCGGATCCGATCGTCCGCGCCGCGAGGCCGACCGCGTCCATCCCCGAGCCGCAGAGCCGGTTCACGGTCGCGCCCGCGACAGTTTCCGGTAACCCGGCGAGCAGGAGCGCCATCCGAGCAACGTTACGGTTATCCTCCCCGGCCCCATTCGCGCAGCCCAGATACGCATCGTCAATTCGAGCTGGGTCGAGCGAAGGATTGCGCTTGAGCAGCTCGCGGATCGGTATGGCGGCGAGATCGTCGGGTCGCACTGAACTCAGCACCCCGCCGTAGCGCCCGATTGGGGTGCGAACGGCATCACAAATGAACGCATCGCGCATGATGCTAGCGATCTTCGCGTGACATCGCCGAAATGCTTCCCACAACCGGTGTGCTCGGACGGGCGAGTCGGAGTCGGACGGTCCGGCGTCGTATTGGTTTGAGGTGACCAGTCGTGCTGCCGATCCTTCGGTCGTCGAACGCGTTCGCCGCTTGCGCGAGCGGCTTGAGGACGCCAACCACCGTTACCACGTGCTCGACGATCCGGCGATCAGCGATGCGGAATACGATGAGCTCCTGCGCGAATTGCGCGCCTTAGAGACCAAGTTTCCGGCGCTTGCCACGCCGCAATCCCCGACGCAGCATGTCGGCGGGGCGCCCTCAGCGGCCTTTGCTCCGTACCGCCATGCGGTACTGATGCTCAGCCTGGCGAATGCGTTTGATGAGGAGGACGTCCGCGAGTTCGATGCGCGCGTGCGCCGGTTGGCGCAGGCCACGCCCGCGTACGTTTGCGAACTGAAAATCGATGGCCTGGCCGTTTCGCTGCGGTACGAAAACGGGAAGTTCGTTTCGGCCGGAACCCGCGGTGATGGCGCTGTCGGTGAAGATGTCAGCCACAATCTGCGTGCCGTGCGGTCGGTACCGGCGAAGCTCCGCGGTACGGCTCCAAAAAGCGTTGATGTCCGCGGTGAAGTCTACCTCACGAAAGCCGATTTCGCTGCCTTGAACGTCGTCCGGGAGGCCGCCGGCCTGCCGCCCTTCGCCAATCCGCGCAACACCGCCGCCGGCGGATTGCGTCAGCTCGATTCGAAGGTCACGGCGCAACGGCGGCTGTCATTTTTCGCGTACGGCGTGGGCTCGTATGATGGCGGCACCAATACGCCGACAACCCAATTTGAGCTGCTCAAGACACTGCGCGGGCTCGGGTTTCCGGTAAATCCCCAGGCCACGCGCTGTCCGACCGTCGCCGATGTCGTCGCATTTTGCCGCCGTTGGGAGAACGATCGCGAAGCGCTCGATTACGAAATCGACGGCGTCGTCATTAAAGTCGACGATCTCGCGCTGCAAGCCAAACTCGGCTACGTTGGCAAAGATCCGCGGTGGGCGACCGCCTTCAAGTTCAAGGCACGTGAAGCGCGCACGAAGCTGCGCGAGATCGGCATCAACGTCGGACGCACTGGGACGCTCAACCCGTACGCTATCCTCGAGCCGGTCCAAATCGGCGGTGTGACCGTCAAGCTCGCGACACTCCACAATGCCGCCGACATCGAGCGTAAGGATATTCGCGTCGGCGACACGGTGATCGTCCGTCGTGCCGGTGACGTCATCCCGTATGTCGTGGGTCCCGTCGTGGAAGCGCGGCCGGCGCGGACGCGGCCGTATCGGCTGCCGACGCGCTGTCCGGTCTGCGGCGCGGCGGCGGATCATCCCGAAGGCGATGCATTTTCACGTTGCACGAACGCAGCTTGCCCCGCGCAGCTCAAAGAGCGCGTGCGGCATTTTTGCTCTCGAGGGGCGATGGACATCGAGGGTATCGGCGACGTCTTGGCCGGTGCGTTGGTTGACGCGGGGCTCGTCCACGACGTCGCCGACTTGTACGATTTGGATGCCGCAGCGCTCGCACACATGCCCCGCATGGGAGAAAAGACGATTACCAATTTATTGGCGGCCATCGAAGGTTCGAAATCACGCGGGCTCGCGCGATTGCTCAGCGCGCTGGGCATACGCTTCGTCGGCAGCCAGAATGCGGCGCTACTGGCGGGTGATTTCGGTTCGATAGACGCCATTGCTGCGGCGGGTAAGGAAGAACTGATCGCGACGGCGGGCATTGGCGAACAGATCGCCGCCAGCATCGTATTGTTCTTCGAACAGCCGCAAAATCGGCGCATTGTCGAGCGGCTGCGTGCGCACGGCGTCCAGGTAACCGCACCGCGCCGCGCGCGCCGAGCCGCCGGCCCGCTTGCGGGCAAGACGCTGGTCCTGACCGGGACATTGCCCAATCTCACGCGCGAGCAGGCAACCGAACTGATCGTTGCAGCCGGCGGCAAAGTCAGCGGATCCGTCAGTAAAAAGACCGACTACGTCGTAGCCGGCGACGAAGCCGGTTCAAAACTGCAAAAAGCTGAATCGCTCGGCATCGCAATCGTCGACGAGCAGACGCTGCGCAAGCTGACGACCGTCGACCATTAGCCGCGCCATCCGCCACCTTTCCATCGCCGCGCAGGTCACAAAACGGGCCATTGCTGCACCGCTCTTCGATCCGACGGAAATCTTGGGCCTCAAACGGCCGCTCGGGAATCACCCGTGATCTCGATGCTTGGGCACAACTGGATGCCGGCAGCGCGAATTTCCGCCAGCGCATCAGTTTCGTCGGACGGTTTGACGTTAACCGCAGCGATCGCGTCGGTGACGACAATCACATCGAACCCCAGGAGTTTTGCGTCGAGTGCGGTGGCTTTGACGCAATAGTCAGTGGCCAGGCCGCAGACGAAAACGCGCGTGACGCCTTGCTCGCGCAGGTGGTGGGCCAGATTGGTGGCCGCAAAGCCACTATAGCCATCTGTTTGCGGGTCCGTCCCCTTGCTGATGACGACGTCGATGGCATTTGCAGCCAGCCGGGGCGAAAAGGCAGCGCCGGGCGTGTCCGCCAGGCAATGCAATGGCCAGGGACCACCGAACTCGGTGAAAAATCGGTGGTCGCGCGGATGCCAATCGCGGGTTGCATATACTTTGCGGAACCGCGGCATCAGCGCATTGATCGGATCGAAGATCCGGTTTCCGTCCGCGACGGCGAGTGAGCCGCCCGGCAGAAAATCATTTTGCGGATCGACGACGACAAGAGCATCAGTCGCAGCAAGGACTGGGGGATGCATGATAGGAGCATCATAGCACGGTGCGCGTGCCGTTGCATCGCCTTTTGCGGTCCGGCTCGCGTGGTAGCGCTCAGGGGCGGGAGTGTTTCGCACCCCCCTGGTATAGCACCATTCCCCTTCGAATTTGAAAGGACGACGACCATGCCGACGACTGTCGCTGCGACCAAGGCCTACGGTCTATATCTCAATGGGGGATGGACAAAGCCGAACGGAGCGGCGTTGCCGGTGCTCAACCCCACAACGGGCGAGACCTGGGCGACGATCGTCGACGCGACCGCCGAACAAGTTGACCGTGCTGTCGGAGCGGCGCGCACCGCGTACGAAGGCGCCTGGGCTCAGACGACGCCCGCAACGCGCGGTCGCCTTCTCCACAGGCTAGCCGACGCCATCGAGCGGCGCGGCCAAACGCTCGCCGAGATCGAAGTCCGCGACAACGGAAAGTTACTGCGCGAAATGCTCGCCCAACTCAAAGCGGTACCAAATTGGTATCGCTACTTTGCGGGCATCGCCGATAAGATCCACGGTGAAACGATACCGATGGAGCGCCCAAGCTTATTCAACTACACGCTGCGTGAACCGCTGGGCGTCATCGCCTGCATCACGGCTTGGAACTCCCCACTGTTGCTGGCGGCATACAAGCTGGCGCCCGCGCTTGCAGCTGGCAATACCGTCGTCCTCAAACCGAGCGAACATGCGTCGATATCGACGCTCGAATTCATGCAATGTTTTGAAGAGGCGGGTTTCCCCCCGGGCGTTGTCAACGTAATCACCGGAACCGGCCGCATTTCAGGCGACGCGCTCGTCCGTCACCGCGGCGTCGATCGCGTTTCGTTTACTGGTAGTGGCGGCTCGGGTGCCGTGGTCGCCGCGGCAGCTGTGAGCCATTTCGCCGATGTCGGCCTCGAATTGGGTGGGAAGTCGCCGAATATCGTGTTTGCCGACGCGAACCTTGACGCCGCAGTCCCCGGGATTTTGGCGGGCATCTTCGCAGCCGCCGGGCAGACGTGCATTGCGGGCTCACGGGCGCTGGTCGCTCGCTCGATATACGCTGAAGTCATGGAGCGGCTGCTCGAGCGGACGCGAAAGATCAAGATCGGCGACCCGCTGGAAGGGACCACTGAAATGGGCCCGATCGCCAACCAGCCGCAGTTGGAAAAAATCACGTCGTACATCGACATCGCGCGCAGCGAGGGCGCGACCGTGTCGTTTGGTGGCTCGCGCATCACGAGCGGCGCGCTCGGCAAAGGCCTGTTTTTCCAGCCGACCGTCTTCACCGACGTCAAGCCGCAGATGCGCATCGCCCGCGAAGAAGTGTTCGGGCCGGTCCTTTCGCTCATTCCGTTCGACTCCGAAGAAGATGCCGTGCGCATCGCCAACGACACGGAGTACGGCCTGGCGGCCGGGATGTGGACGAGCGATCTAGGCCGCGCGCACCGGGTCGCGCGCCGGCTGCGAGCTGGCACGATTTGGATCAACACCTACCGCGCGGTCTCGCCAAACATGCCATTCGGTGGCTATAAGACCAGCGGTATCGGGCGCGAAAACGGGGTCGACGCGATCCGCGACTTCACCCAAGTCAAAGCCGTCTGGGTCGAGACCGAACCGGCCGCGCACGACCCGTTTACGATGAAGATCTAGCTCCGGCGCGTCACCGCCGCCGGAGCTCGCGCGCGGATCTGCCGCACTTCTCTAGTCCTTGTCTGGAATGCGGTGGTCCGGCGGCGCGTTGACGAATCTTGTGCTTTACGGTTTGTCGCCAGCGGTACGAAGGCCGCGGCTGGAGGCGAAATCGAAGCAGTTGGCGAGATCGTCGGCGGTGTGCAGCGAACCGAGACCATAGTTTATTTCGATGAAGTGCAAGATGCCTAGATGATTAGGCTCTCGCGCTGGGGAGACGCTGGGATTCGGGCGCGTGATGCGCCGGGCGGTGGCGGCGTCTTGAATGAATCGGTTAAAAAATACGGAGCAGCAGGCCGTCGTGACGGCCGAAATCGGCGCCGGTATCATCCGCGGTGCTCGCGAAATCGGCGCGGAAATATGCCGTTGCCAGTGCTTCGGGAAGGTCACCAGCGACGACACCGATCGAGCGCCGATCGCGCGCGACGTGGCCTGCAAGGCCATGCCAGTACGCCGCGGCCCGAGCGGCGTCGACCGGCGCGAGCCCCTGCGCGAGCAAAGTCGCGATCATGCCGGTGAGCACATCGCCGGTGCCGGCCGTCGCGAGCGCCGAAGTGCCGCTCAGATTGACATGTAGTGTCGATCCGTCGTCGATGAGTGTCGACCGGCCCTTGAGTAGGGTCGTGATTGTAGTCCGCGCGACGAACGACCGCAGTCGCGAAATGTGCGCTCCCGCGGCAATCGTACCTTCGCCGCTGATGCGGCCGAACTCACCGGCATGCGGTGTAATCACGCAGCGCTTCCCGCGCAAAATCGACAGGTGTTTCGCCAGATGAAAAAGGGCGCTGGCGTCGACAACGAACGGTGCAGTTAGCTTGGCGAGAAACCCGCGAACGATGTCGCCAGTCGCAGCGTCGAGTGCCAGGCCCGGTCCGATCGCAACGGCCGATGCGTGATTGGTCAGGTCGAGCAGTTGTTCGATAGCGGCCGCGACGTCGAGCGCCGAATGCGTCACGACCACTTGCTCGATCAGATGTGTGCGCAACGCTGGCGCAGCCTCAGCGGTCGTCGCGACGGTGACGTAGCCGGCGCCCGCGCGAGCGGCGCCCTGCGCGCACAGCACGGCTGCGCCGGGAAACTGCGCTGAACCCGCGATGACGAGGACGGCCCCGGCCGACCGCTTGTCGGCGTCGTCGGCGCGACGCGGGAAGATGGCGTGAAATTCGGCCGGTCCGAGCGCTTCCACTCGGTCGCCGCTGGCCGCGGCGACGTCGTCGGCGATGCCGATCTCGTCCAAGTACAATGTGCCGACGTTTGCCCGCGCCGGATCCAGCAGGAGGCCCAGCTTCAGTGCACCGAGAGTCACCGTCGTCCTTGCCCGCACCGCATGTTCGGCTCGCGCGCCGGTCGTGGCGTCGATGCCGGTGGGGACGTCGATTGCGAGCACGTGCGTCGACGCGGCATTGAGGGCGTCGATGACCGGAATTAGCGCAGCGCCGGGCGCTGGCCGCGCACCGCTTCCCAAGAGCCCATCGAGTGCGACGTGGGCGCCGTCGAGCGCGCGCTGGGCTTCGCTCACGGTCGCCGGCAACGCGGCGATGCGCACCCCGGCCGCTTCGGCGCGGGCCTGTGCATCGACGCGGGCCGCGCTCGGTGCCAGCGACGGTGCGGCGAAGACGGTTCGTTCGATGGAAGACGGCAGGTCGGCTAGTGCCGCGAACGCGTCGCCGCCGTTATTCCCGCGGCCGGCGAAGGCGACGACGCGTCGCGCCGCCGGAAACACCCGCAGAATCACGCTGGCGATTCCGGCGCCGGCCCGGCGCATGAGCTTTACGTCACCGATATGTCCGCAGGCGCGCGCGTCCGCTTCTCGCATCTGATCGGCGGTCAAGACGCGCAAATCACCCGCCTTCCAGGATGACGAAGGCCGCAGCCATCGTGGCGGTGTGGGTGATCGTCAGATGGATTCGCGCGATGCCCCGCCGTTCCGGCAGTTCCGCTGCAGGGCCGGCGAGCTGGATCAGCGGCCGGCCACCCGGCGCGTGACCGACGCCGATCTGGCGCCACGGAATGGCGAAACCGAACGCTTTGCGTGTCGCCTCCTTGGCGGCGAAAAATCCCGCCAGCCGCTCGGGCCAGTGGCGTTTGCGCATCGCATACACCAGCTCTTCGGCGGTGTAGACCTTTCTCGCGAAGTGGGCGAGATGCTCCGGATCGAAGCGGAAGCGCTCGACCTCGGCGAGGTCGGTACCGATGCCGAGTATCATCGCCGGGTCTTTCGGTGCCGGCGTCGGGAACGCTGCACGAGGTGTCGCGGGCGTCTAGCGCTAAGAGGGCGGTCAATAGCCACCGCAGATTGCTGAAGGTGCTGCACTCGTGAGCCAGATCAGTATCGTGCCGATCAATACGATCGACTCGACCATCCTTTCACGGCTTGGTCTTTGTCTCGAAGAACGGTTTTTATTCACCTGCGCCGTCCAGCGCGCCTACCGCCTTGCGCCGACGACGCTCAATAGCGTGCGCAAACAGCTGTTTCTCAATACGCTCGTCACGAAGGTCGTGTCAGCGGTCCCTGAAGCGGATGGACTGTGCTTGGCCATTACTGAGTTCGATTTGTATAAGACCTCGCATCAATTCATCTTTGGGGACGCCATCGAAGAACATCGCGTCGCCGCCGTGTCCTTACATCGCCTGCGGTCCGATTTCTACGGCGAAGAGGCCGATGACAATCTGCTGTTCCAGCGGCTGCTCAAAGAGTCGGTTCACGATCTCGGCCACGCAGTCGGGCTCAAGCACTGCTTCAACGCCCGCTGCGCGATGTATTTTTCGAACTCGATCTATGACACCGACAACAAGATGTCACACTTCTGCGAGTTCTGCGAACGCCGCATCAAAGCGAACCGCTAAGGGCTAACGAACCGGATCGGCTGTGGCTCGACAGGGTGAACAGCGACCGTGCAGACTCAAGGAGACCTCGCTGATCTCGACTTGCTGCTTGCGCGCTAGGTCGCCGACGGTTCGCGTGGAGAGGACGTAATCGACGTCTTCGACCCGGCCGCACGAATCGCAGCGGAAATGCGAGTGTCGATTGCCAGCGCGTTCGTAGACGGCGCTTTCAGCTCCGGGCAGCAGGATCTCGGCGACCAACCCAGCGTCACGTAGCCGCGTCAGCGCCCGATAGACGGTCGTAAAGCCGATCGCCGGCTGCTTGCGCCGGACCAGCTGGTACACGTCGGTCATGGGCAGATGCTGTCCCATGCCCAGATCGCTCAGGACCTCGTACACGAGTCGGTAGTTTTTTGCCAGCCGAGGCAACGTGGTGCTGGCCGGCGGAAAGGTTCGCGTAATCCGCGGAACTTTTATGGCACGGGGGCCCGGACGCGTCGTGCTCGACTTCAACATTATCTTCTAGTCTATCACACGGCTGGTTGACCCGCGCCGGCCTCGATGCTAGAATTCAGAAATTGAAAGTCGATTTCACTTTTTCGGCTTACTTCCTTAGAGGGAGTAGCCAAGAGGCGCAGCATGAGCGACGAGAAGTCCAGCGATCCTAAAAAGACGATCCTGACAACCCGCCAAGGCCACCCGGTTCGCGACAATCAGAATTCGCGAACGGTCGGTGAACGGGGACCCGTTACCCTCGAAAACTACCATTTCATCGAGAAGATCACGCACTTCGACCGGGAGCGGATTCCCGAGCGCGTCGTCCACGCGCGCGGCACAGGCGCCCATGGTTATTTTGAGCCGTACGGCACGATCGGCAACGAGCCGGCGACCAAGTACACCCGTGCGAAAGTGCTGACCAAAAAGGGCGTGCGCACGCCGGTGTTCGTGCGCTTTTCGACGGTGGTCGGCGGCAAAGAATCGCCCGAAACGGCGCGCGATCCGCGCGGTTTTGCTACGAAGTTTTACACTGAAGACGGCAACTGGGATCTGGTCGGCAACAACTTGCCGGTTTTTTTCATTCGCGACGCGATGAAGTTTCCCGACCTAGTGCACGCGTTTAAACCGGATCCCGTCAGCAACCGACAAGAGGGTTGGCGCATCTTCGATTTCATCATGAACCAGCCGGAGTCGTTGCATATGATCACCTGGCTGTTCAGCCCGTGGGGTATACCGGCGGCGTATCGCGAGATGATCGGCTCGGGGGTGAACACCTACAAGCTCGTCAACGATCAGGGTGTCGCGCATCTCGTCAAGTACCACTGGACGCCTAAGCAAGGTATTCGAAACCTGACTGCTGCGCAAGCGTCGGAGATTCAAGCGCAAGACGTCGGACACGCCACGCGCGATCTGTACGAAGCGATCAAGCGCGGCGAGTACCCGGAGTGGGAGTTTAGCGTCCAATTGATGACTGACGACGAGCACCCCGAACTCGACTTCGATCCACTCGACGATACCAAACGCTGGCCGGAGGATAAGTTCCCGAAGCTGCCGGTAGGCCGCATGGTGCTAAACAAGAACCCCGAGAACGTATTCGCCGAGACCGAACAGGCCTCGTTTGGGACGGGCGTGCTGGTCGACGGGCTGGATTTCTCCGACGACAAGATGTTGCAGGGCCGCACGTTGTCGTATTCGGACACCCAGCGCCATCGGGTCGGCGCGAATTACTTGCAGCTGCCGATCAATCAAGCCAAGCGCGACGTTCGCACCAACCAGCGGGACGGCGCCATGACCTATGCGCTTGACGCTGCCAGCGGTAACCCGCACGTCAACTACGAACCCAGTGGAATCGGTAAATTGGAAGAGGCTCCCCTGGTAGAGCGGGATTATGAGCCGCTGATCCAAGGCCGTCTCGTTCGGCAGGCGATCTCGCGGACGCAGAGCGACTACAAACAGCCCGGTGAGCGTTACCGCACCTTCGAAGCATGGGAGCGCGACGAGTTGATCAGCAACCTCGTCGGCGAGCTCAAGAAGTGCCCCGAACAAATCCAGCTCCGCATGGTCTGGCATTTCCATCACTGCGATGAGGACTATGGGCGCCGCGTTGCCCAAGGCATCGGCGTCGACGTCAACAAAGCACTCGCGCTGCAGCCGCTCCCCGGCAAGCCAGCGCCGAATCAGCTTCGTGGGAGCAAGGGTGGAAATGGTGCGCCGGCGACGCCCGCAGCCCGCGAGCCGCAGCCCGCAACCTCCGGCGACTAAACCCTAGGCTACGGTACCATGAGACCCGGGGCGTCGTGCGAGCGACGCCCTTTTTCTTGGCGCGACCCCCGTCGGCCGGGCGTCGTCAACTATTGCGCAGTTTTGGAACCGCGGCAACGGAACTCGCCGCGATCTGGTCATGGCGTCCGGCGGGACGGCCGATGAGCCAGTCCGACCGTGGTTCGGGCCCGATTCCAGCGCCTGCCGCAGCGCCTCGACGATTCGCTCGTTTTGCAGTGCGTCTTTTACGCTCACGCGGAGAAAGCGGTCGGCGAAACATGCTGAAAAAGTGTCGCAGTTGCGGACGAAGATGTCGCGTTGCGCTAGCTGCCTCACGATGGTACTGGCGGCGTGCCGACCACGCAGTTCGATCAAATAAAAATTTAGTTCCGTATCCAGCACGCACACGTCGGTTAGAAGACGCGCCTGAGCAATGGTCGTCAGTCGGAGCTGGTGGGTTTGCGCGTAGCGTAACGCGTAATACTCCGGAGCCTCGAGGGCCGCGATCGCGGCGACTTGGGCCGGTAGACTCACCGCCCAGGAGGGAACGCGTCGGGCTAAATGCGCGATCGACGGCTGCGGACCGGCCAAATAGGCGACCCGCGCGCCGCTCAGGGCATAGGCCTTCGACATCGATTTAATGATGAACAGATTGTCGCGCGTTGCCACCAGCGACTCAAGCGATTCATTCGGCCCCACGTAGTCGATATACGTTTCATCGACGATGAACATCGTGGTGGACGGAAGTCCGTCGAGTATTGCCACCATTTCATCTCGGGGTAGATACCGACCCGTCGGGCTATTCGGATTCACGATGATGACGGCGTCTACCGTGTTGGCCCGAGCAGTTCGGAGAAGCGCTTCGCCGTCAACCCGATACGAAGCATCGGCCGGCAAGCGATGATGCATGATGCACGCTCCGATTTCACTGCAGATATGCTCGTACTCTGAATACATGGGATCGAGTAGCAGCACGCGATGATGCGGCTGGATGAGGCGCGGGAGGCAGGTGAATATGACGGCCGAGGAGCCGCCGCTCAGCAATAGACTGGCGGGAGGTACGTTGCGCCGCGCCGATATCTTGCGGACCAGGCCGTCGCCGGCCTGAGGCGGCGAGGTCCGTAAGAGGAACCCTAAATACTGCCCCATCGCGTCGAGAACGGCCGGGGCTGGATCGAACCACGCATCGAGGACATCAGCACTAATGACATTCCGGCTACGCTCCAGTGTCTTGAAATCGGTACCGATCGCATTGAAAAACGCGCCACCGTGGAACGCAGCCTTCATCTCAAGACTCATTTCTGAAAAACAGCAAAGTCCGAAGCGCCTTCGGTGCGGTCTGTCATAGCCATTTATAAAGCACACACCGCAAAATATTCGTCCGTGAAATTACGTACTCGCGTCAGTTCGAAGTGCCCGGGCGTCGGCTAGGGAAACGGTTCGTTCGCCGGCTTGGTCGGCGACGACCAAGCCGCCGTCATCGGACAAACGAACGGCGAGCGCCTCGAACGGGGTGTCGGTTCCATCCACCAGCAGGCGGTATGGAGTGCCTGCGAGCGCCGCGCGCTGTTCCCATTCGCGCGCGACCGACGACGGATGGCCGAGTTGAGATAGCCGCTTGTCGAACGCCCGCAGGATTTCGACCAGCACGCGATCCCGGGCGACTGCGGCCACGGCGTCGGAGAGAAAGGCTGGGGCGGGTACAATCGCGTCCAAGTCCGTTGCATGTGGCGGTCGATAGACATTGAGCCCCACGCCGCAGCCGACCCACGCCCACGCGCCGGTCACGCGCGTTGTGCACAGCATCCCGCCGCACTTGCGACCGCCGAGCAGAAGGTCGTTGGGCCACTGGAGATCGACCCACAGACCGGTGGCGGCTTCGATGCCATCGCAGACGCCCAGAGCGCACCAAAATGTGACCGACCATAAACCGTGCGCCGCAACCGCAGCCGGCAAGACTGCGGTGAATAACAACGACGACCCCGACGGCGCAATCCAGGGGCGCCCACGCCGTCCACGTCCGGCCTGCTGGTCGTCAGTCAAGAAAACGAGGCCGCCGGCGTCGGGGTTGCCGAGCACTCGGGCAGCGTCGTCGTTCGTGCTCGGAGTTTGAGTGACGTAGCGGATGCGGGCGAATGTGGTCCCGCGCAATTCCGAACCGATGGCGTCGAATGCAAACATCACGCAAAAGAAGAGGCTTGAAGGACGGTTCGGCCGTAACCTACACCGTCGCTATGGCCATCGAACAGACGCTCATCTTGTGTAAACCCGATGCGGTCGTGCGCGGACTCGTCGGCGAGATCGTTGCGCGCTTCGAGCGGCGCGGATACTCGCTGGCAGCCGTGAAATTGGTCGAGGTCGAGGAAGCCCTCGCGCAACGGCACTATGCCGAACATAAAGACAAGCCGTTTTTCAAGGGGCTCGTGCGGTACATCACGAGCGCGCCGGTCCTTGCGCTGGTGGTTGAAGGCTTTGACGCGATCGAGGGTTGCCGGGCGTCGATCGGCGCAACGAACCCGATCAAAGCGGCGCCGGGGTCGATTCGCGGCGACTTCGCGCAGACGATCGGCCGCAATCTCGTTCACGGAAGCGACTCACCAGAAAGCGCTCGGCGTGAGATCGCAATTTGGTTCGAAGCGCACGAGATTCACGCGCGCAAACACGATCTCGAACGGTGGTTGATAGAAAGCTGACGGCGCGGATTCGGGGCCAAAACGAATGACGTCGGCTTGGTAGCCGCTCGGTAGCGACTGCAGTCCGCGCGAGGCAATGGGTGCACGCCTGCGGTTTGGTAGGCCGAACGGCTCGCGTTTTGCGGTCGATACGGCCGTGGACTTGGCGGTCCGCACGCTGCCGATGGCGTAGCGACAGCGGCGCGCGGAACGCCGCTCTTCGCTCCGTAGGAGGACGATGGCGCTGACATCGTGCATCCCGATTGTGCTTTTGGGGCGACGTTGATTTTAGTGTTTGTTGAAGAGCCCGCCGAGTAAGGATGGTCCGAGCGACGCGAGGATGCCTGGGTTCTTCGTCATGAACGCGGTGGACGCGGTCTGCATGATCTCCGGGTGCCCCTTGGCGTAATCCAAGATCGATTGGAGGGCTCCAGGGGAACCGCTCTGGACGGCTTCTTCGGTCGTGCCGGCTTGCTCGGCCGCATCGGCCCCCGTTCCGTTGAATCCTTGATGATTCGTAAAGGCATCCAGGACGTGTTGGCCGAGGGATGCACGGGAATTATCGTCGAGCTTGTCGACGCTCCCGCTCATAGCCTGATGCAGTTGATCCCCTGACAGTTGCTTGATCATTTCGAGCGGGTTTGCGCCGCCGAGAAGTTTGCTGAAATCCATATGTGTCTGTAACCCTCCAGGCGCGGTGGGTTCAACGGCCGGCGAAGCGCCCCTGGTCGCACGAGCGAAGGTCGCCTTCGAACAAGCACGAACCTGGGCGCGGTGATCGAATCGATGCGTGGCGGTGGCCGGCCGCTGATCGAGGCTGTCCGCGCGCGCGAAGTGCTGGATTCGCGCGGAAATCCGACGGTCGCAGTCATGGTGGCGACCAGCTTCGGTGCCGTAGAAGAAGCGATGGTCCCGTCGGGCGCGTCGACCGGCGCCCACGAAGCCGTCGAAGTACGGGATGGCGATCCTCGGCGCTACAACGGTAAAGGTGTGCGGAAGGCGGTGAACGCCGTCAACGATATCCTTGGTCCGGCACTCGAAGGGCTCGACGCAACCGCGCAGCGCGAGATCGACACCCGGCTCATCGAGCTGGACGGTACCGCCAATAAATCGAACTTTGGGGCAAACGCGCTGCTTGGGATTTCGCTTGCGACTGCGCGGGCCGCCGCGGCGAGTGTTGGTTTGCCGCTCTTCCGGTATCTCGGTGGTCCGAGTGCCGGCACGTTGCCGGTGCCGATGATGAACGTCATCAACGGCGGTAAGCATGCCGAAGGTGCCCTGCAATTTCAAGAGTGTATGATCGTCCCAGTCGGCGCCGCGACGTTCGCGGAAGCCGTGCGCGCCGGCGCGGAGACCTTTCATGCGCTCGGGAAAATCTTGCACGAGCGGCGGTTTCCCACCCTGGTCGGCGATGAGGGCGGCTATGCGCCGCCGCTCGAGACCCTCGATGCCGCACTGGATCTGCTCGTTGCTGCGATCAAAGCGGCTGGATATCAGCCGGGCAAAGATATCGCGCTCGCACTCGACGCGGCGGCGACCGAATTTTACGCCGACGGCAAATACTTTCCAATGACGAAAGATCGCGCGTTCACCAGCATGCAGATGGTTGAATTTTACGAGCAGATCGCCGGCCGCTATCCCGTGATCTCCATCGAAGACGGTTTCGCCGAAGATGATTGGGAGGGCTGGCATGCGCTGACCGAGCGGCTCGGTGCTTCGATTCAATTGGTCGGCGACGACCTTTTCGTTACCAATACGACCCGGTTAGAACGTGGCATTACGGACGGCACCGCGAACGCGATTTTGGTGAAAGTGAACCAGATCGGCACCCTCTCCGAGACGATCGATGCCATCGAGCTAGCGCACCGCGCCGGGTACCGATCGGTCATCTCCCACCGCTCAGGCGAAACCGGTGACACGACGATCGCGGACCTAGCAGTGGCAACTGGGGCCGGGCAGATCAAAACGGGGTCGCTCTCGCGCAGCGATCGGGTCGAAAAGTACAACCGGCTCATGGCAATCGAGGAACAGCTTGGCACCGCGGCCGAGTACCCCGGTATGGGGGCCTTCCCGCGGGGCGCGCGCATCCGCTTCGAGCGCTGAGGCCTCCAGGGGCTTCCACTCCCAACCACCAGAAGGTACAATCGCTGAGTTGAGTTGGGGCCTGTAGCTCAGCGGTAGAGCGGCCGGCTCATAACTGGTTGCGCGTTGGTTCGAATCCAGCCGGGCCCACACGGCGCCATAGTCTATCGGTTAGGACGCGGCCCTTTCAAGGCTGAGAGACGGGTTCGACTCCCGTTGGCGCTACCATACACGGTGCGGGACATTGAGCGGCTAGCTGAGCAGCAAACCGTGGTTCCGACGGCGAGTGACACCAATGAATTCACAAAGATCGCGGACACGCGTTCGACCGTAGGCTCTGAGCAGCACTAAGACAGTGAAGCGATGTCTCCAAATCCAACACTTTTCCGATCGCAGCGTGTGAGCAGGCATCGCTTGACCCCGGCGCGACGTGATTTCCGCGCCAAGCGCATCGGTAATGTAGAGGCACCTCCGCACCATTCGTTTCGCGGCGCGGATTGAGGGGAGGGGGACTTGTCAACGATCGGCATGCTCTGCTAGGCTCTCTAGAGCGCCGCGATACCGCGTCCCGATCATGTCGCGAAAGAGGACGGCGGCCGGACCGCTGTTTTCGCCGGCAACCCCCGTCGCCGCCGTGGTCGCGCGCAGTTCCGGCAACGATTTCTCTTTGAGTTTACCATTGATGCCGGAAAGTTCATCTCGTGTCAGCTTGTCGAAACTGCCTTCGACCTCCGCGAGTTCGCGGTCGAGCGTCGCGACACGTTCGAGCGCGTACGTCGTCGGCCTACCTTCTGTCGAGAGGATCGCGCCGTACACGTAGTCGGTATACTCGCGCAACCGCTCTTCGCCGGTAATGGCACCGCCTTCTCTTGTTGCTACGACGAGTTTCCGCAGGCCGTCGGCTTTACGTGAGAAGTCGTCCAGCTGACGTCGCAGTGGATCGCCCGCAGCGAGTTTCTCTTGCGATTCAACGGCTTGGGCGCGAAGCGCGGAGATGCGCGCAACGAGGGTACTCATGCGAGCAAACAGCGCTTTGACGCGATTCGCCGCATCGAATTGAGCCTTACGGTCCCCGATAGAGTACGTCGCACGGCGGTCGAGTTCGATCAAATACGGCATCGTGTACACCGTACCGGCGCGGTTGATGCGCACGGTGTACGTTCCGGGGAGGAAGCGTTGCCCGTGCGTGGCATAGCCCGCGACTTGCGCCGCGCGTGGTACGAGCGGCGGTTTTGTGCGCATCGACCATTCGACACGATTGATACCTTTTCGCTTTCCTGCCGAAACGGTGTCGACTACAGATCCCGATGCGTCGAGGATATCGATCGAAAGTTTACCGATCACTTGGCGCGAGCGTAGGTAATACGAGATGACGGCGCCTGCGGCCGGGTTGTCTCCAGCATAGGCCGCGTCACCGTCGCGCCAGCCGCCGTCGGCTTCGATGCGCTGCTGCACCGACCGTCCACTCAGAGGCGCGACGTCCGCGCCGAGCGTTGCCGCCGAGAGCGCACGCAGCGGCGAAATGTCGTCGATGATCCAGATTCCGCGGCCGTGCGTTCCCAGGACGACGTCGTTCTCGCGGGTTTGAATAGCAATGTCGCGAACCGCGACGGCCGGGAAGCGATTGGGTTTGAAAGCCACCCACGTGCTGCCCCCGTCGATCGATGTCCAGACGCCGAATTCCGTTCCGGCGAAGAGGAGCCGGCTGGAAACCGCGTCCTCCCGCACGACGTGCGCGTAGCCGCGGACGCCCGGCGTTTTCGGCGTAATCAGCGGAGTCCACGTCGCGCCGGAATCAGTCGTGCGAAAAACGTACGTCCCCATGTCGCCAAACGTGTGCCGGTCGATCGTAACGTAAGCCGTTGCCGGATCGAAGCGACTCGCTTCCAGCGAACTGACCCAACTCGCTTTCGGCACGCCGGTGAGATTACCGGCGACGTTGCGCCACGTCGTGCCGCCGTCCCGCGTCAATTGAATGTTCCCGTCGTCCGTTCCAACCCAAATGACGCGGGCGTCCTTCGGGCTCTCGGCAATCGAGTAGATCGTCGTGTGCGTCTCCGCGGCGGAGTTGTCGACGGTGATGCCGCCCGATTCTTCCTGACGTTGCTTCGCAGGGTCATTTGTCGTCAGATCCGGCGAAATGCGCTCCCACGTGTCGCCATGATCTTTGCTTCGGAACAAGAACTGCGCGCCGATGTAGATAGTGCCGGGCTCACTGGGGCTCAGAGCGATCGGCGTGTTCCAATTAAAGCGGAGCTTCTCGTGCAGTCTCGCTTTCGGTTGAATGTCCCGGCTCTCGAGCGTGCGGCGGTTCACCCGTCCGATCCTGCCGCCCTGGGCCTCAACGTAGGCGAAGTTTGCGTCGGCGGGGTCCGGAAATGCGTAGAAGCCATCGCCGCCATAGAGGTTCTCCCAGCGCGAATTTGTGATACCCCCGGATATGCGCTGTCGCCGACCCACGATGAATTGTCCTGCAAGCCGCCGTACACTTGGTACGGATCTTTGTTGTCGACGCTGACGTGATAGAATTGGCTGATCGGAAGATTTGTGCCCTTCCACCATTTCGTACCGCCGTCGTAGCTGAGCCACAAGCCGCCGTCGTCGCCGCCGGCGATGTACCGCGGATTCGTGGGGTCGATCCAGATGTCGTGCCAATCTCCGTGGCTTCTGCCGGAGGAATCGGCGAAACTCCGTCCGCCGTCTTCAGATCCGATCATGCGCAGATTCATCTTGAACAAGCGCTGATCGTTTTTGGGATCGATCACCAGGCGAGCGAAATAAAACGGCCGCCAAACCATGTTCTGGCTGCGATCGCGTTCTTGCCACGTGAGTCCGCCGTCCGCGGATAAGAAGAGCGCGGAGCGCGCACCTTCGATGAATGCGTAGACCGTTTTCCCATTGGACGGTGCGATCGCTACTTCGACGCGACCCCAGGGGGCGGCCGGGAGACCTTTGCTTCCCGCGGTCAGCTTGGTCCAATGCGTCCCGCCATCGGTCGAGCGATACAATGCGCTGCCCGAAGCGGAATCGGGGCCCTCACCGCCCGACCGGAACGTCCAGCCTTTGCGGCGAAAATCCCACAAGCCCGCCAGCAAAACGTGCGGGTCCTTGGGATCGATTGTAACGCTCGAGCAGCCCGTCGAAAGATTTGCGCCCGGAAGCACGAGCGTCCAGTGTGCACCGCCGTCCGACGTGCGGTACAGCCCGCGGTCCGCACTGTCGCTCCACAATTGACCGGGAACGCATGCGAACACGGTATTGCCGTCCTTTGGATCGACCACGATACGCGCGATACGTTCGCTATTCGGCAGCCCAACGTTTTTCCAGGTGTCGCCGCCATCCGTCGATTTATAGATTCCGTCACCGATCGAGACACTGTTGCGTGTCCAACTCTCGCCCGTTCCGACCCAAACGACATTCGAATGCGATGAATCGATCGCAATCGCGCCGATGGATTGGACCGGTTGCTTATCGAAGATCGGGTCGAACGTCGTTCCGCCGTCGCTGGACTTCCACACGCCTCCGGATGCCGCGCCGACGTAGAGAGCAACCTTGCCGTCCGCTTCGCGCCGGCCCGCAATGGCTGAAATTCGTCCCGACATAGCGGCGGATCCGATGTTGCGAACGCCCAAACCAGATACGACGCCGCTGTCCAGCGTTGTCGCGGAACCAGCGACTGGAGCGGCGACGGACAACGCGGCCGCAATAAGCCACTTCATTCTCATCGCAATCCCTTACTTAGCGGGCGGCGTCGCCGGCATTAAAAAGATTCGATCGTCGATCGATACGTTGGCGCTCGCATGATCAATAATGACCTTCTGGCGTTGCGCCGCGGTACTGTCCAAGGGCCCGCTTTCGGCAGCGAACGCAAAGTAAACCCCGTTTACTACCTCATAGTCACCGTATTCGGTCAATGTGACTCGACGCGCACCGCGGAATTTGCGTGTTTCGACGAGTTTGATTTCGAGGTACGTGTCGGGGTCGAGGAAATAGACGTACTCGGCGCCCGAAGGTAGCGTAACGCGCAACTTGTACGTATCGGTACCGTCGAAATCTTCACGGCCCAGAAACGTGATGGGACGCTTGTGCGCATACGCCCACAGCAGCGGTCCCTCGATCGTCGCGTCGTCCGCGAGCGCGTGCATATCGTCGTCCGACATGCGAGCAGCATCCTGACGTCCGCGAAACGGGTTCACGCGCCAAGCGGTCGAGCCGTCGAAGGCCTGCACCAGCGTGAGCCCCTGAAGGCTGGACTCATAGCGCGCTTTTCCTTTATTGCGAACGCGCGTCTCTTCGTAGGTCAATTGAAGGCCGCCGGGAAAAATCATCGTCCCTTTGAAGCGGATCGAGGACAACGCAGCCATCTTGCTCGCGCCCCCGCGCGCTGCGAGATTTTTCGCTGCGAGATCGTCGCCGCTAAGGGCCGCCGCTTGGGCAGGCATCACGAGCGCGGCCGCAGCAAGAGAAAAGAGCCGGACAAAGATCTTATTCAAGATGCTTCTCCAAAAGCCGTGCGCCATCTCGTATTCCACTTGACCTGCGCCCGCTTAAACCCATCCGGCCAGTGTGATGTGCTCGATATCTCAACTGCATCGTGCGGTATTTTCGCCACCAAATAAGCGCGTTCCGCCGTGAGGGCAGGGCTCGGCGCTTGGGGTGGCCGGGTTTGGGCGGTGCGGGCACTGTCAGGGCATCCCGCGTGCAAACGCGACCGGCCAACTTTCCGTGATCGGCCTTAATCGCCCAAGCCGGCACTGGCACAAACTTCACCGGCGCCGTCGAATGCGCAGACTTCGCCTGGTTAGATTTCCTAAGGCAACATCCCACCATGCTACGCGCTACCAGACACCTCGATGGTTCGCCGCAACCTGATCGGGTTCTAGTGTTTAATCGGAGTATGGTCGACGTTTTTAACCGGTCTTGGGGCCACGCCGGGACCGCGGCGTGAAGCAACAGCGCCGTTTCGGCTTCACCGAACGCGATGTTGCGGTCGTCGGCCAGGGCACCTGGTACATCGACAGCGGCGACCGCGCGGCCGCGGTTGCCGCCTTGCGCATTGGGCTCGATCTTGGGATGACCCACATCGATACGGCCGAGATGTACGGCTCAGGCGCCGCCGAAAGCATCGTCGGCGAAGCGATCGCGGGGCGACGCGATGAGGTTTTCTTGGTCTCGAAGGTGCTGCCGCAGCACGCCTCGCGCAGCGGGACGGTCGCGGCCTGCGAGAGCTCGCTAAAGCGTTTGCGGACCGACCACCTCGACTGTTACCTACTCCACTGGCGGGGGCGTCATCCGCTGTCCGAAACGATCGCAGCTTTTGAACAACTCGAACGCGACGGGAAGATCCTCGCCTGGGGCGTGAGCAACTTCGATGTGCCCGATCTTGATGAGGTACTCGAAATCGCGGGCGAAGGTCGCATGGCGTGCAATCAGGTCCTCTATCATCTTCAAGAGCGTGCGATCGAGCACGGCGTGCTTCCGTGGTGCGAGCGGCACCGCGTTGCGGTCGTGGGCTACAGTCCTTTCGGCCACGGTCATTTTCCGGGCTCGCGTTCGGCCAGCGGTCATGCGTTGCAGGAAATCGCGACCGCACGCCGCGTTACTCCCCGTCAAGTCGCGCTAGCGTTCCTGGCACGGCGGCCTGGATTGTTCACTATCCCCAAAGCCTCGAAGCCCGAGCACGCCGCCGAAAATGCTGCGGCGGCCTGCCTTCGGCTAAGTGCGGGTAACGTGGCTAAAATCGAGCGAGCGTTTCCGCTCGGCGCCTCCCAAGCGCTTCCCACGCTGTAAAGGACCTGGCCCGGTTCCACCGGTTGTTTGGTTGCGTCCGCACGCGGGTATCCACTACAGGCGATTCGGAACCAACTATCAGCAAACCCGACCTAACTGGAGGTAACTTGTGGCTCTGAACATTACCAAGGCACTGCTCGTGCGATTGGAAGCAAAACCCGGCAAAGAGGCGGATGTCGAGAAATTCCTTCGAGACGCGCTTCCGCGTCCAACAGGAGCCTGAAGCTGGCTCGGTTCCGTGGACACTTTCCGCTTGGCGGAGAAGGGTCCACCAATGGCCAGAAAGCGTCCTCACTCCTACCCGCTGGAGTTCCGGCAAAAGATCGTCGAGTTGGCGCGAGCCGGCCGACGGGCTGACGATCTCGCCGCCGAGTTTGAACTGGGGCATCAGACCGTTCGCAATTGGCTCAAGCAGGCCGATCTTGACACTGGTCGGCGTCACGACGGTCTGACGAGTGCTGATGGCGAGGAAGTCGCTCGCTTGCGCAAACGCGTTCGGCAGCTCGAAATCGAACGCGATATCCTGTCAAAAGCAGCGGCTTGGTTCGCTCGCGAGACCGATTCGATTCCTCCAAAGTCTTCGAATTCGTGAGAGCGCACCAAGCCGTTTGGCCGATCGCCACGCAATGCCGCGTGCTGGAGGTCTCGACCAGCGGGTACTATGCATGGCTTAAGCGCACGCCGTCGATGCGTCGCCAATCGGATCTCTTGCTTGGCGATCGGCTCGAAATGCTCCATCGTCAATCGCGAGAAACCTACGGTCGCCCGCGCCTTCAGGCCGAGCTTCGTGACGATGGCATTCACGTCAGTGATCGACGCGTTGCGCGTTTGATGCGCGAGCGCAACATCCACGGCGCAAGCCGGCGCAAGAGATTCAAGACGACTGTTCGCGATCAAGATGCGCGGCCGGCACCCGATCTTGTCGATCGTAACTTCGCAGCCAGTGCGCCAGACCAACTCTGGGTCGCCGACATAACGTACGTTCCAACGTGGGCTGGCTTCTTGTTCCTGGCCGTGGTATTGGACGCGTTCAGCCGTCGCGTGGTCGGCTGGGCGATGGCGACGCACCTTCGAACCGAACTCGTCCTCGATGCGCTCAACATGGCGATCTATCGCCGCAAACCCAAGAACGTGATCCATCACTCCGACCAAGGTTGTCAGTACACCTCGATCGCGTTCGGCAAGCGATGCGAAGAAGCCGGAGTACGGCCATCAATGGGATCGGTCGGCGACTGCTTCGACAACGCTATGTGCGAGAGCTTCAACGCGACCCTCGAGTGTGAACTGCTCGTCAAGCATCGCTTCAAGAACCCACGCGAAGCAGCGCTCGCCGTGTTCGACTACGTCGAAGGCTTCTACAACCCACGGCGGCGTCACACCTCAATTGGCAACCTCTCACCCGCCGAGTTCGAGCGCCAGATGAGTCAAGCCGCGTAATGTCCAAACTCACATCGTCCACGAAAGGGAGCCAGCTTCATCGCGCGTCCCCTCCCACTTGCGCGTGCCTGATGGAGAGTCAACGGCAGTGGCGCCCGGGTCCCGTGTCCGAGCGCTCTAAGGAGCGGGCTACCCGTTTTCAGACGAAATCGGCATATGCAGCGTCGATCCTGCGACGGGAATTAGCAGAAGGACGGTACGTCGCTGGCGAGCGACTGATGGCAACGGAGTTAGCCCGCGATCTGGGTTTGTCGATGACGCCTGTTCGCGAAGCCCTTATGCAGCTCGCGAACGATGGTCTGCTTGAGATGGTGCCCCACAAGGGCGTACGAGTCGCAGATATTCCACTCGCCGACCTGTCCGATGTTCATGAGATTCGGGCAATTCTGGAGTCGGCTGCTTGCAGGCTCGCCGCGAAACGGATCCAGCCAGCCCACATCGCCCGGCTGCGCGCAGTCCATTCGGATTTCATGCAGGCTGCTTCAGCCGAAAATCCGGGCATCGGCCGCCTGCGTGAGCTCAACGAGCAGTTGCATTTCACGATCTATGGTGCGGCGGGCTCCCCTCTTCTGCGCCGTTTGATTCGTACGGCCTGGGCTTCGTGGCCTGAGGATACGTTTGGGGTGCTGCCGTTGGACAAGGCTGAGCAGGACCACGGCGCACTCATCGACGCTCTGGCGAACGGTGATGGAGAGCGCGCTGAGCAGCTGATGCGCGAGCACATCGAGGAGGCCGGTGAAGTGTTGCGGCGCTTCAAGAAGCGAAAGGGAAAGATCGCTGGAGAAATTCGCCGCCGTCCACAGTGATCAGCTGACCGGTGATGAAGCGGCTCTCCTCGAGACGAGCTCGGAGCGGCTGCGCACCGGCATGCCGGTGATCTTTTGCGGCAAATTCGGACAGGCACAGACGGTGAGTTTCCAGCCGTAAAGGCCATCGAGGGTATGACGGTATCCCGATCATGCCGCCGATGATACGTGGAGAGTTTCGGTAGTAGGGATTCTCGCCAATTGGCTTGCGAACTCCTCGGGTGTCTGCCAACCGAGGGCCTTGTGCGGTCGGAAGCGGTTATAGCGATCGCGCCAGTCAAACGATCGCGCGTGCTTCGGGCAGTGTTCGGAAGTCGTGCTCGTTGAGGCATTCGTGTTAACGCCGGGCGAAAACTGACCCAGTTTGCGAGGGAATCGCCGGTTTAATTTTGACCCACCTTGGCCTTTGGTTTTGATGGCGGCAGGCTGATCCCCGCTTTGCGCCGCTCTCGCAGCGGGTAGCTATCGCCGCTGATTATGGCGACGTGCGCGTGATGCAGTAGGCGATCGAGCATAGCCGCGGTCATCGTGGCATCGCCGGCGGGGCTCCGGATGGTGGTGATGGCCAAGTGGGTGCAGCTCCGCTGATTTGTCCGTGAATGATTCTTGCCGACGGCTCTCAAAACCTCTACTCCAGCGGGAGCACTCGGAATCAGTGCTCTTCCACGCCGCAACAACGAGGTTGTTTTCGCGCTACGTGCCTGTCGGATTTCACTAGTGCAGCTTACCTAGCCGTCGCGATACGGGCCTCAACGATCTTCCAGATGGATCGATAAGCACGGCGCAAGTCGTGCCATTCCCGATGTATGTTTCGATCTTCTGCGAACGATGGCAATGTGGGCCTGACCCGGTTCCCCGGACACTCTTATAACGCC
>JRHI01000069.1_pt1 | contig 87312 bp, 80 predicted proteins | sample 215371 | NCBI WGS metagenome assembly JRHI01 (sample SAMN02929681, study PRJNA255918) | sediment metagenome | biome: cave system; feature: Ice Cave; material: Sediment; isolation source: sediment from deep within a dark volcanic ice cave with no known source of... ... | reverse complement strand
CTTCCTCCCTAGGGAGGAAGTGTCACCTATGTGTCCGGTACGAAGTGTCACCCATGTGTCAGGCCGCTCACGCCACGACCCCAAAGGTGGGGTCCTCGATCCGTTTCGAGTTCAGTTCCGAGAAAGTTCCAGTCGCTTGCCGCCGCATAGTAACCCCGACCGCCTGAGAAGACAGGACACATTTCAATTCGTGCGATGCTGCGCGGATCGTCCAGCTTGGCGACTCGTTCATGATGCCGTGCGTGTTAGGATCTTGCGATGAGCGCGACTGGGGAGAGCATTGCTGCAAATTATAAGGAGATCACCGGGCGTATGGAACGCGCGGCGCGGCGTGCAGGCCGCTCGGCCCGGGAAATCACGCTGGTGGGGGTATCGAAGACATTTTCTTGGGACAGGGTCCGTGAGGCGTATGGCGCGGGAGTCCGCCATTTTGGAGAAAACCGCGTGCAGGAATGGGAAAACAAAGAGCCAAGCGTGCGGGATCTCCAGGCGACCTGGCACCTGATCGGACATTTGCAGAGCAACAAGGCGGCACGCGCGGCGCGATTGTTTCATGCTGTCGATTCCATGGATAGCGTAGCGCTCGCAACGAAACTAGAGAACGCATTGGCCGAACCTGGCGCTGGAGCGCCACCTGCGAAGCGGCTGCGCGTTTTGATCGAGGTTCATATGGGCGAGGAAGAGACGAAGTCGGGGGCGAGCGAAGCCGAGATCGTGACCATTGCCGAAGGCATCCTGGGACTGGGGCATCTCGATTTGCAGGGCGTGATGTGTATTCCGCCGTATTTTGATGAGCCGGAGGGGACGCGTCCTTTTTTTCGGAGGCTGCGGGAGATACGCGACGATCTGGCGAAACGAATCGGCAGGGAATTGCCCGTGCTGTCGATGGGGATGTCACACGATTTTGAAATTGCGATTGAAGAAGGAGCGACAGAGGTGCGCGTGGGAACGGCGCTGTTCGGGACACGTTTTCCGCAGGATGCGAAAGAGACCGCTTGATCGAAATTCAAGAGCGGGACGGTGCGGTGAGTTTCGCAGTGCGGATACAGACGCGGGCGAGCCGGGAGGAAGTGTGCGGTGAGCGGGAAGGCGCGCTGAAGATTCGGTTGGCGGCGGCCGCTGTGGATGGACGCGCGAATGCAGCGCTCTGCGATTTCCTGTCGCGCGTTTTGAAAATATCGAAGTCGGCTGTTAGAATCCTTTCCGGCGAGCGCAGCCGCAGTAAGCTGGTGGAAATACACGGCGTGAGCGCGGAACAAATCCGCGGTTTGCTGATTCACGAAGCGTAGCGATTTATTTGGTTTTGCGGCGGCCCGTGACGGCGGTACGACTTGGTGATTTCGGAAGTCGCCGCGGTGGGAAGAGTAACGAGCTTTAAGACCGAAGCAGAACACGTGAGACACGAAAACGCGAGCCATTTGCCCAATGCCGGACATTTCTGAAATTCAATCCGAACTGCGCGCCGCCAAGCTAGACGGGTGGCTTTTCTATGATTTTCGCGGCCGCGACCCCATCGCGCACCGCATTCTGGCGCTGCCGGAAGGGATGCGCACGCGCCGCTGGTATTATTTCGTTCCGGCAAAGGGTGAGCCGCGAAAGCTGGTGCATCGCATTGAAAGTGCGGCGCTCGACTCGCTTCCGGGCGAAAAACTGGTTTACGCGGCGCACGATGAACTGGACAAGAACCTCGCCAAAGTACTGGGCCGGGCGAAAACCATTGCGATGCAGTATTCGCCCAAGAATGCGATTCCCTATGTTTCGAACGTAGACGCGGGAACCGTGGAGATGATTCGCAGTTTGCGCCGGAAAGTGGTGAGCTCGGCGGATCTGGTGCAGAAATTCGAGGCGTGCTGGTCGCATGCGCAGCTTGAATCGCACCTTGCCGCCGGCCTGGTGATCGATCGCCTGGTGCGCGAGGCCTTTCAGCGCGCGGCCGGGAGCGTCCGTGAAAAGCGAACTCTCACCGAATACGATTTGAAGCGATGGATCCTGGAGAAATTTGAAGCCGGCGGAATCATGACGGACGAGGGCCCGGACATCGCCGTAAATGAGAATGCGAGCGATCCGCATTACCAAGCGGAGCCGGGCAAATCCGCCGCGATTCGCGAGGGAGATTTATTGCTGCTGGATGTGTGGGGAAAGACCAAGAGCGCCGACAGCGTCTATTACGATGTGACGTGGATCGGATTTCTGGGGGCAAAGGTGCCCGATAAGCATGCGAAGATCTTCCGCGTGGTGCGAGAAGCGCGCGATCGTGCGATCGCTTTCGTGAAAAGCGGGATCGCTGCGCGCAAAACGATTGAAGGATGGGAGGTTGATCGTGCGGCTCGCGAAGTGATTCGGAAAGCCGGCTATGCGAAATATTTCGTCCACCGCACGGGGCACAGTATCGGGCAGCAGGTGCACGGGAATGGCGCGAACATGGATGGACTGGAAACCAAGGATAACCGGCGGCTGATACCGCGCACGTGCTTTTCGATCGAGCCCGGGGTTTACCTTCCGGAGTTTGGGATACGCAGCGAGGTGAATGTGTATATCAGCGAGCACGAAGCGCGCGTGACCGGCGCGGTGCAGACAGAGATTTTGCCGCTACTGGCGTGATGATGGCGGCGCGACAAGAAAATGCCCAATCGGCACCGGGTGGTTACGGAGCGGCGGCCAAAGCCGTGGTGTTTGCGGTGGCGGCATGGTTGATTCCCGGGTTGGGTCACGCGCTGGCGCGACGCTGGGGGCGCGCGGTGATTTATTTCTCTTCGGTGGGGATACTGGTGGCGATTGGCGTGGCCATGCACGGGAATATTTTTACGTGGGAGGGAGCCAATGACGCGTTCGACTTCCTTGGTTTCTTGTCGAACCTGGCGACCGGCATTTTTTATTTTATGGCGCAGTCCATCGGAGGGGCCAGCATCGACGTTTCGCGCGCGGCAGGGGACTACGGCACGCGCTTTGTTGCTGTAGGCGGGGTGCTTAATTTGCTGTGCGTGCTGGAAGCTTACGAAATCGCGCGCGGAAGGAAGTTATAGAGGCAACGGCTGATGAATTTAAATTGGAACTTAAGCCACTTCGAAGCGCTCACCGCGTTTGCACTGGTAATTTCGATGGCGTTTGCATTGCTAAGCAAAATTCGCATCAAGGATCGAGTACTGTACTTCCTGTGGACGTTTATGATGTTTTTGCTGGTGGGAGTAGGAATCGGCTGGGCAATGTTTCCGTTTTCCCGGTGACGAGCGAAACCCTCAGGCCAAGCCGTCCGCGATCGAAAGAGCATTCAGAGTCGAGGGCAATAATTAAAGCGAAACTACTCGCGCAGGGGGTGTTTGACAGTTTTTTCTTGCCGATGCTACAGTGAACTCACTCAAGCCGAGGTAGCTCAGTTGGTAGAGCAGTCGATTCGTAATCGACAGGTCGGCGGTTCAAGTCCGCCCCTCGGCTCCAAAGGTTTTGGGTCCGGCCCGGACACATAGGTAACACAACGTACCGGCTACATAGGTAACACCTTTTGGGCCAAACGATTTTCGAGCGGTTCGACACCCGAGTCTCCAGATCGAAGTATCCCAAATCCATAAAACTAACCAGCCAAATGTCATCGTGCATTTCTTTGATGCCACGGCAGATCAATCAAGTGTGGAGTAACAGCGGCGTTCAGTACATTAGATTCGACGATTGCATCAACTTCATTTCAGAAGAGCGAGGTCAGTGCTGGGCCGGATCTGGGTTCGGTAGAGCTGGGTTGCCATCACAAACAGTTCGTGTACATACCTACTATTCTAGGCTCTTCATTCACGTTGCCTTTTTCATCGAGCTTGATCCGTAGACTGATAACGGCAGCATCAGTCCCGCATCCGAACGGAGCACATCCATCCGTCTGGATGCTTCCGAATGCTTGAGACTCTACGATGCTAACTTGGAGGCCGTGCTCAGTGAAAAACCGAAGCACGTCGGCGTTCTTTGTGCCGATTTTTAGTTGATTTTGGGCGTCTTGCTTCAGGCTATTGATTCGGCCCGAAAATGCCATTCCACGCTTTTTGCACTCGAAGTGCTTAACTCCGAACCAACCTATTCCTACTGAGAGTGCTGCGGCTGCGATAATTCGTTTGGCGTTTTTCACTCACCAGTATCACGAAGGCGAAATTTATTCGCAATATCAGATTTCGTTTTGTTAACTTCTGATAAGTCGGGTAACCGGACAAGTTCGTCCCAATTATCGGATTCAGAACCCTCCCCATGTTCCTTGACCATGCTTTGGGCCGTTCGCTTCTCGTACAACTCCCAAAACAGTTTTACTGTCCCCGGACTGTGACCGGCGTAGTGATTATTGGCATAGGCAAAGACCTTGAGGTTTCGTGACACGAATTGCCGGAATAGTTCGACGCAAATGACGGTCTTGTCCCAGGTAAAGAGGTAATCGGTTGAACGCCGCCGCGCTTCTTTAGGGAGTTCGAGGGAACTACAGGGGCGCGGCGTTCGTCGTAAAAGCGCGTCGTAAGCACGACCAGGATTTGCGCCCAGTCATCCAATTAAAGAGTAGAATTCTCTCGTTGTGTGGCGTTGGACAGTTCAAAACAAAGAGTGGCTCTTCTCCGGCCTGAGATGCTGCGCGGCGTTGTCGAGACAGCGATGAAGCCGAACGAGACCGGAAATGCCCTGAAAGCTATCGGTGGCTCGTGATAATCCGATTCAGCGATCCCGAATTCAAACTGCAAGGGCTGACTATGCGTTTCCTTCCAAGTCGCAAGCGGCATTCTCGAATCGCAATCATGTTCGTCGCTGTGGTTTTCCTTGCCAGCGGATGCGCTAACAGGCGGAAAGGTGGACCTGCTCCAGCGGGTAAAAGGAAAATCGAAATTCTTTTGCCCTGTCACGACCCTTACCTTGCGCAGTACTTCAGTTTTTTCGAAGCGCGCTGTTCTTTCGTTGACAAGTTTTTAGGAGCAACCTAGGAGCATCTCAAGAGCACTTAGAAGTTGTTAAGCGCAACCGAAACGGCGAATTAGTGTGAGATTCCCCATCCTTCGGGACCAGGGGGTCGGAGGTTCAAATCCTCTCGCCCCGACCAACTAACATCGTTCCGACCCGAACACATAGGCAACACAACGTACCGGACACATAGGTAACACCTTTGGCCGAACGGATTTTCGAGCGGTTCGAGCACCCGAGTCTCCAGATCGAAGTAGTTTTGTTTCTCTGGTCCTCCAATCGTTTATACAGCTTTTGCGTCGACGTGTTCTTCTCGATTGCAACCACCACGGATGGACGCTTCGAAGGGAACTCCTCTGCGGTGCGGGTGTGAGAAACAAGTGCGCCGAATGCGTCGACGGGAACGATTCGCGACCGGCTCCCGGTGGACAATTCCGGCTGATACGGAGATACTCCGCAGATTAGGGATACCCTAATTGCCCCTAGATCGAAGCGCGGGAGTGAAAAGGTGAAACGCATTCGCGATAAAGCATTTGGGATTGCTGTGATTGCAGGACTGTTGCTTGCTTGGATGGGCTCGACATGGGGCCAGGATTCCGGGGGCCGAGATTCTGGGGATGTGCTGGTCCGCGCATTCCAGGATCCGCCGGCAAGTGCGAAGCCGCGCGTCTGGTGGCACTGGATGAATGGCAACATCACCAAAGAAGGCATCAAGCTGGACTTGGAGTGGATGCAGCGGGTGGGCATTGGCGGATTTCAGAACTTCGATGCCGCGCTTAATACGCCGAAGCTCGTGGAAAAGCGCCTGGTGTACATGACGCCGGAATGGAAAGACGCGTTCCTGTACGCCACGACGCTCGCCGATCAACTGGGCCTGGAGGAAGCGATTGCAGGCTCGCCAGGCTGGAGCGAATCCGGTGGTCCTTGGGTGAAGCCTGCGCAGGCAATGAAAAAGCTTGTCTGGAGCGAGACCCGCGTTCTGGGCGGACAATCCTTTAACGGTTTGCTTCGAAAGCCGCCCTCGAATAGCGGACCTTTCCAAAACATTCCCGCGGCCAGTGGGTTACCGGCAATAAACGGCCAACCCCAGGCACTCCCGGAATATTATGCTGATAGCGCCGTAATCGCGTATCGCGTACCCAAAACCGAAGCGGCTATGGCTGAGCTTCCACTAAAAGTGACCTCCAGTGGTGGTGTGATCGACGTTCCACTCCTCTCCGACGGGGACCTTGTTAAAGCAAACCACCTGCCTATGGCTCCAGCCGGCGAGCAAGCGTGGATTCAATTCGAATTTGCAAAGCCTAAAGCGGTGCGCGCTTTGACTCTTGCTCTAGGGCCTAGCAAAGTACGCTCCAGAGGAAAAAGCGCGGGGCCGGAACTCGGCGCCAGCGATGACGGCGAGACCTTTCGGAAAATTATTGCAATTCCAGGTGATGGAGCTGCAGAGAGAACGATCGCGTTTCCCGAAGTGACAGCTCGATATTTTCGGATAAGTTTTACGACGCCAGCAATACCCGGTTCGGGTGACGCCCAATCTCCCTCTCCACAACCGCCAGCCGAACACTTGATTACAGAACTTGTTCTGCACACCGGTGCGCGGGTAAACCGCTTCGAAGAAAAAGCTGGTTTTGCGACGCTTCCCGATTTGTATGGTTTCCCCACTCCTTCGGTGGCTGCGGGGGATGCCGTGGCACAGAGCGGCGTCATCGATTTAACTTCTAAGATGGGGCAAGACGGCGTGTTGCACTGGACACCGCCAGCAGGGCAGTGGGTCGTATTGCGCATGGGTTATTCGCTGACCGGCAAGACGAATCATCCGGCGTCACCAGAGGGCACCGGTCTCGAAGTCGATAAGTTGAACGCCGACCACGTCAGGGCTTATATGAAGGAGTATCTCGATAATTATAAAAGCGCTGTTGGAGACCTGATGGGGAAACGCGGTCTGCAGTGCTTGATCAGCGATAGCTGGGAAGCGGGCACACAGAACTGGACCGATAACTTAATCGCGGAGTTCGCGAAGCGGCGCGGCTATAGTCCCGTACCCTGGCTTCCTGTTCTGACCGGCCGGGTGGTGGAAAGCGCCGAATCGAGCGACCGTTTTCTGTGGGACTTCCGAAGAACTCTATCGGATCTTCTGGCTGAAAATCACTACGACCTGATGGAAACGATATTGAAGGAACGAGGAATGTGCCATTACGGCGAATCCCACGAAGAAGGCCGCGCATTCATCGGCGATGGAATGGAGGTGAAACGCCGCAACGATGTCCCTATGGCCGCGATGTGGACGCAACGGCCCGGCGTGAATGAGGAGCAGTACGGATATAACGCGGACATTCGCGAATCGGCATCGGTTGCGCATATTTACGGACAGAATTTAGTGGCCGCGGAATCCCTTACCGCGGGCTCCGGAGCGTGGGCCTGGTCGCCCGCTACACTGAAACCCACAGCCGATAAAGAATTGGCAATGGGGCTCAACCGCTTCGTTCTGCATACCTCAGTGCATCAACCGATGCTCGACAAAACCCCCGGCATTGGCCTCGGACCGTATGGCCAGTGGTTCACCCGCAATGAGACGTGGGCGGAGCAAGCGAAGCCGTGGGTGACCTACTTAGCTCGCAACTCTTACATGCTGCAGCAAGGCCGCTTCGACGCTGATATCGTTTATTTCTACGGCGAGGATTCGAATCTTACGTCTTTGTTCTTGCACAAAGCACCGGAAGTGCCTGCCGGTTATGGATTCGATTACATCAATGCCGACGCGCTCGTGCATCTGCTGTCGGTGGAAGGCGGCGCCTTGGCCACTCCCAGCGGCATGAGATATCGCGTGCTGGCGCTGGATCCATATAGCCAGCACATGTCGTTGCCGGTTTTGCGGAGAATACGCGACTTGGTGAAATCAGGCGCCGTGGTTGTCGGTGCAAAACCTATCGGCACGCCCAGCCTGAGCGACAATCCGGCGGAGTTCCGCACAATGGCCGACCAACTTTGGGGCTTGGGCTCCGGCCCCGGCGAGCATACCTACGGGAAGGGCAAGATTTATGCCGACCGAAAGTTGGCTGACGTACTGGCCGCGATGAATGTTCCCGCCGATTTCGAATACACGAAACCGCAAAAAGATACGAATCTGCTTTTTGTCCATCGCAAGCTTGCGGACGGCGATCTCTACTATGTGGACAATCGGAACGACCACCCGGAGGATTTGGATGCGACGTTTCGAATCCAGGGAAAGCAAGCGGAACTCTGGCATGCCGACACGGGCAACATCAAACCCGCTTCTTTTCACATCGCGAACGATCGTACAACAGTGCCGCTGCACCTTGAGCCGTGGGGAACAGTATTCGTCGTTTTCCGCCGGCCCGCGACGGAGACATCGCGCGCTTTGCCAAAGTTCACCGAGACCTCAATTGCAAACGTGGACGGGCCTTGGGACGTCCGTTTCCAAGAAAACCGCGGCGCCCCGGCGAAGATCAGGCTCGACAAACTAAGTTCGTGGAGTGACAACAAAGAAGAAGGTGTGAAGTACTTTTCCGGCACAGCGAGTTACGCGAATACGGTTCAGGTTGCGCCCGAGTGGTTCCGGCCGAATGCTCAGTTGTGGATCGACCTCGGCGACGTCAAGAATCTTGCGGAAGTCTCCATCAATAGCAAGCCCCTGGGGATGGTATGGAAGACACCCTTTCGTCTCGATGCCACTCAAGCCATGAAGCCGGGCGCGAATAGGATCGAAATCAAGGTAACCAATCTTTGGGTGAACAGGATGGTGGGCGACCGCCAGCCGAACGCCGCCAAGCAATACACGTTTACATCTCCTGTTTTTTACAAAGCCGATTCGCCGCTCTTGCCTTCCGGACTCTTAGGTCCGGTGCAGATCATTCGATCAGCGGTTGAAGATCGAAACTGACATCACTCTTCGTTCGATTGCTACCTCCGGCGATGGAGGGGACCAGCATGACGCGGTCGCCGTCCTGGAACTGATATTTCTCCCCGCCAAGGAAGCGGATGTCTTCTTCGTTGACGTAAATGTTGAGGAATTGGCGGATGCGGCCGGAGTCATCACGCAGGTGGCGGCCCATGTCCGGGTAACGTTGCGCAAGCTCGGTCAGTAAGTCCGGCAGGGTCGCAGGCCCGCACTCGATGGACGAAGCGCCATCCGTGAAGCGGCGGAACGCAGTTGGTATTTCTACTTTGATTTTCAACTTAGCGCCCCCCTGCAGCGGACGCGGCCAGTGTCGCGCCCAGATATTCTTCGAACGCGGCGAGCCGCGGCTCAACTGCCGGCTCAGTGGAAAATTCCCCAGTGAGCGCATCGGTAGTCTTTAAACCGTTTCCCGTGATGCAAAGAACGGTAGTTTCGTCCGCGCCGAGGCGTCCTTGCGAAACCAGCTTCTGCGCGGAGGCAACCGTCACGCCACCCGCCGTTTCCGCGAAGATACCTTCCTCTTCGGCGAGCGTACGAATTCCGGCGACGATTTGGGGGTCACTGGCATCTTCTGCCCAGCCACCGCTCGAACGAATCGCCTTGGCTGCATAATTCCCGTCCGCGGGATTGCCGATGGCCAGCGAGCGCGCAATCGTGGACGGCTTCTGCGGGTCGAAGCGCTCCTTATTATTTTTGACGGCGTCGGAAATCGGCGAGCACCCGGTAGCTTGCGCGCCAAAAAACTTTACCGGCTTCTCGTCCACCAGGCCAAGCGTAATAAGCTCACCAAATGCTTTTTTAATTTTATTGATGAGCGAGCCGCCGGCCATGGGCACAACGACGTTGTCAGGCAAGCGCCAGCCAAGCTGCTCGGCAATTTCAAAGCCGACCGTCTTTGAGCCCTCTGCGTAGTAAGGGCGCAGATTGACGTTGACGAAGCCCCAGCGGTGTTTTTCGGCGATTTGAGAACAGAGACGATTGACCTGATCATAATTTCCCGCGATGCGCACGACGCGAGCGCCATAAACTTGCGTATTGAGAATTTTGGCAGGCTCGAGATCGGCGGGAATGAAGACGCACGCCTTGAACCCCTCGCGTCGTGCCTGCGCGGCCACTGCGTTCGCAAGATTTCCGGTCGAGGAGCAGCTCACTACGGCGAAATCGAATCGGCGAGCGGCGGCAAGCGCAACGGCGACCACGCGGTCCTTGAACGAGAGAGAAGGGAAGCAAACGGCATCATTTTTCAGATAAAGGCGGCGCAATCCCCAGCGCTTGGCCAACCGGGGCGCTTCGACCAGGGGCGTGTACCCTACGGGTATCGATGGTTGGTAGTCCGCGGGAAGGGGTAGCAGGCCCGCGTAACGCCAAATACTAGGGGGGCCCCCGGCGATTTGCTCGCGGGAAATACGGGGACGAACCGATTCAAAGTCATAAATAATTTCGAGCGGCGAAAAGCAGTCCTCACAAATCGATCTCGGCGCGTTTCCCCAGCGGCGGCGGCACTCCCGGCAGACTAATTCATGCGGCTCGTTCACGGCTTCTCCTCGACCCAATTCAGGGGTCGCATCAAGTAAATACGATGAAATTGGATAAGACGCGTGAGATTTGCGGGCGGAAGCGTCGGAGAAAACAAAAACCTTCCGGTGCCAAAGAATGCTCGGAGGGCTCTCGATCAACCTGAAGATTTTGAGAACTCTGCAAAGCTCTTTAGCAGTTTTTTACGTGGAGCAAGTCGCCCTAAATCGCCACGTGTCTTACAACTCTGCTGCTTCCAAAAAATAACTCACACGTAGCGCCGCTGTCAAGGATTGCTTGGCAAGATTTTGCGGTGCTCGATGAAAACTTGTGCGATGCCAGGGTCGGCCGGCGCATTGCGTTCTGCCACAGTGAAGTTATATGTTGGCGAGCAGCGCCGGACGAGAATGAAATTTTCGGCGAAACAAGATGCAACACTTGCGATGCGCGCGCATTCCACTATGATCGAGGAAGTTATTCGTAGCGACGAGTACACGAGCACGGAAAGACTGCCGTTTCTTTTGCGATTTTAGGGGGAGCAAACCACTATGACAGACCTGATTGGCTGGGTTGCAACGGCGGTGGTAGCTTGTTCCTTCTTCACCCGGGAACCAAAGATGCTTCGTTGGGTACAGGCGGCCGGGGCAATGATATGGATGACTTACGGATTCCTCATCCACTCCAAGCCAGTAGTCGTTGCGAATATCATCGTCGCGGTGGCGGCGGTGTACTCCTCATTTAGCGGAGCTAAGACGATGCGAACTCCCTAAAACTCGGCCTCACGGGCGGATTTCACGAATTTACAACGCGAGTTGTCGTTCCTGCGTCTAATATATAGATAAAGGAAGACGCCGACTTCGATCGGTACTGTAGCGCGGCAAACCCGGCCTAAGGTACAGTAGCTTACAGGAACGCGCGCGGAGCGTCTAAGATTATGCAGCCCCCGCCGGTGCTATACTGCGGCTCTCGGGCTCGGAGGATTTCCAAGATGAGTATGCAATTCCGGGAAATGATGGGTTGGGCGAAGCGTCGAAAGATTTTCGCCACCTTTTTGATGATGGTTACACTGACGGTCGGCATGACCCTGGGCACCGTCATATCTGGTCATGTGCAGGCGACCAAAGACACTGCGTCCCGGGCCGGCGCCACGCCCCTGGTGATACCCGACCCCGTACAAATGGGCAACACCTTCGCGGCGATCGTAAACCGCGTTGAGCCAGCCGTGGTCAACATATCGACCACGCAAGTTCTGGAGCGCAAGCGGCAGCGCCGTCAGCGCGTCCCACGGCAGCCAAACCAGCAGGACGATCCCTTTTCTGATTTTTTCGACAAGTTTTTTGACGGCCGGCCGGAAGGCCCTGCCGCGGAGCGCAGCCTGGGCTCCGGTGTGATCGTGGATAAGAAAGGTTTCATCCTGACGAATAATCACGTCATCGAGCAAGCCACCAAAATTCAGGTGCAGCTCCATGGCCAGAGCACTCGCTACACCGCGAAAGTGATCGGCTCCGACGAAGAAACGGATCTCGCGGTAATCAAAATTGAAACGAACAAGGAATTGCCCCTGGCGAAATTGGGTAATTCCGACGGCGTGCAAGTCGGGGATTGGGCCTTGGCCATTGGCAGCCCATTCGGATTGCAAGCGACGGTTACCGCTGGAATTATCAGCGCTAAAGATCGCGGCGGAGTCGGCCTAAGCCGCCAGTTCCAGCGCTTTATCCAGACTGACGCGGCCATCAATCCCGGCAACTCGGGCGGCCCGCTTGTCGACATGGCCGGCCAGGTGATCGGCATCAACACAGCGATCATTACCGGAAGCCGCGGATACGAAGGCGTGGGCTTCGCGTTGCCCTCGAACACGGCCATTAATGTCTACAATCAGCTTATAGCCAGCGGACGTGTTACGCGCGGCTCAATCGGCATCACGTTCACCGAGGAGCGCGGCACCAATCCTATTACCCTCAAGCAAATGGGCGCACCTTACGGCATCGTTATTGAAGATGTTGCGCCAGGCAGTCCAGCAGATAAGGCCGGGCTCAAGCCCGGCGACGTGATCACGAGCGTCAACGGCAAACCCGTACATAACGGCAACGAGCTCGTCACGCCCATAACGCAAACCGCCATCGGCGGCCACGTGCGCGTGACGTATATGCACGACCAGAAGCAGCATGAGGGCACACTGACGGTTGAAGATCGTACTAAGATCTTCCCCAACATCGCCGGGCGCGCCGAGGATCAACCCGGGGAAGCATCGCCGGTTGAATTCGGCCTCCGCGTAGACGATCTATCCGGAGACCGCGCTCGCCGCCTTGGCATCGAAGGGCAAACGGGGGTGCTCGTCACGGAGGTGGATCCCGCAAGCTTTGCCGAAGACGTGGACTTTAAGCGCGGCGACATAATCAAAGAAGTGAATCACCAGACGTTGGCGAGTGTTGCCGATTATCGCCGGTTGGTGGGTAAGCTCAAGCCGGGGCAGGATGTTGTTTTCAAAGTGATGCGCCGCCCGCAGGACAACGAGCGATTTATGACGTTGTTCTTGGCGGGAGTGGTTCCGGCGGACACCCAGCAATAAGGTTAACAAACTTAGAAAGCGCGTAACCCAGCTATGCGTACACTAAACTTAACTGTGATTTTTGGGGCGATGCTGGTAGCCAGTGTCGCTCCAGGTGTTGCACGGGCAGCAAAGCCGGCCAGAAGCAAACGAAACGTCCACAGCCGCAGCAGCGTGGTGGCGAATTCGGCTCCTGCCGCGACAAAATCCCAACGTAAGTCGAGATCCCATTCGAAATCAAGATCGAAAAAACATGACACCTCATGGCGTCGCGGACAAAAAGGCCCCACTCCCGACCGTATCAACGAAATTCAGCAGGCCCTGGCGCGGCATGGTGCGTATACCGGCGAGCCGAGTGGAAAATGGGACGCGCAAACCGTAGAAGCAATGCGGCGCTTTCAGTCCAGCCGTAATCTGAAAGCAACTGGAAAACTGGATGCGCTCACCCTTCAGAAGCTGGGGCTGGGATCGGATATTGCTGGCATTGCGCCACCGCAGGCAATGTTGCCTGATGGCCCGTTGGCATCGCGGCGTTCCCGTTAAACAGAAACGTCGCCTTTTACGGCTTCGTTTCGAATAGAGATTTAAGAATTCGGCAAGGGAGTAGCCTTGGCTACCGCCGGAACCGCAATCGACCTCGCACCATTTTTCCCCACCGCACGTACCGCGAAAAAATGATTGTCCGTAGATATTCCTGGGAGGGCCATCTCGCCCACCGCTTCGGCAAAATCGAGCACGGACCAACGCGGCTCGGTGGTTTCGCGCCACAAAATTTCAAATCCGGCACGTTGCGCATCCTGGCCGGCTGCCCATTTAATCTTGGCATCCTGTGTAACTCCGCCACCGAGCATCGCTTCCGTGGGCAGGGCCGGAGCGTTCGCCAGCACTCGCAATGATTCCGCATTGCTGCGCGCCACGTTTCCCAGAAACTTGAAATCCATAAATCTTATGAGGTCCCCATACTCGCGCCCATTCTCGGTGCGGGGAGTTTGATGTTGATGGTCATAATTTTCCAGGGGCTCGCAAAAGCGCACGGCAGGCAGCCCAGCCTCCGAGAACGGGCGATGGTCGCCGCCGCGCCCCAGCCTATCGAGCCGGAAAATCAGGCGCACCGCAGCAACTCCGACGATGCCTTCCACAGCTCGCGCGAGCTCACGCGAGGGTGAATCCACGCCATCCGGCCCGCCCAGCGAGAAGACTCGCGCACGATGCGGCACGCCGGTCCCCGGAGCGAAATCCGCTCCCACAATATCGTTGTTCAACATTCCGCCAATTTCATAGCCATGCTCTTTGAAGTAAGCGAGCAGACGTTTGGCCCCGAGCAAGCCCTGCTCCTCTCCCGAGAGAGCCACGAAGGCCAAGGTGGCTCGGTGTGTTCCCGGCGCGAGCAGCCGCGCCGACTCCAGAGCTACGGCCACTCCGGAAGCGTCATCATCGGCTCCTGGCGCATCGCTTTGCGCATCCGTTGCGGACGAGGCTCGCGAGTCATAGTGGCCGGAAACTATAAATATGGTTTTAGCCAGCCCTGGGTCGCTTCCGGGCAGAATCGCAATCACATTCTCCATGCGGACCGGCTTGCCGCCGGTTCGCGGTGAGGCGGTTTCGAAGCGATCAACCGTAACGTGCAGCCTGCCACCGGAGCTTTTGGCGATCTGTTCGTATCGCGCTTTGATGTGATCACGGCCGCACCCTACGCCACGCTTGGGATCGTCCCATGAAGAAAGGGAATGGCGCGTGCCGCAGCTCACCAATTCTTCGACCACGCCACGCATAAATGTTTCGTCAACCGATCCTCGCGATACCGCCCCAGAAATCGCAGGAAGGACTTTCTTTACAGGCTTCGGTGCCGGGGGTTCCACTGGATCCATTTGCGCCGAGCCAGTTGCCATGCCGGCAAGCAGCCAAAAGGCTACCGTCATCGCTACAGCCGCATATCTACCAGCGCCCGTTTTTTCCGAATTTGATCTCAATTTCGATCTCCCGTAAAAATTTTGTCCGTGGAATTCGAAGGCGAGTCGAGTTTACAGGCGGACGCATAGCGGCCGCAACTCCCCCCGAGAGAGCTCTCGGTAGACTTGCCTTGGGCACCCGACCGCGGCACGAGCGGAGCCAAGCTGCGGTTCAACAGCGTTTGATTGAAATCGCGATTCCGGCGTATACTGAGTGTGCCGATCTTTTGAATCCGAGGGCCTACGCGGTGGGAGAACTTGTTGACAGTTTCACCGGCTGGAACAATTCCCCGTTCCTGCCACGTTCTTAAGTCCTTGAGACTATATAGTTTAACCTAGATGTCACAAGCCCGTTTAGAATCACATCCTTTGGAACACACGTAGTCCATTAGGTATGAACTAAAATGGACGTTTGAAATTACCCGGGGTAGCCGCCAGAGTGAGGCCACTCGTTTGGCAGCCGGAATCTCGGGAGCGCCCTAACTCTGGTCCCGGTACAATCAGCTCTACAGAATGGATTGCAGGAGGCCACATGGCCACAGCAGCGATGCCTAAAGTCTACAAGAACTTTATCAATGGCGAGTGGGTGGAAGCGCGGGGGGGAACGGCCTTCGACAATCGCAATCCCGCGAATGCTGACGAATTGATCGGCCTGTTTCCTTCTTCTACCGCGGAAGACGTTAACGATGCGGTTGAAGCTGCTAAAGAAGCTTACCGGACCTGGCGTCTGATGCCGGCCCCCAAGCGCGGCGAGATACTCTTTCGCGCCGCTGAAATCCTCGTGCGCCGCAAAGAAGAACTCGCGCGCGACATGACTCGCGAAATGGGCAAAGTGCTCGCGGAGACGCGCGGCGATGTGCAGGAAGCGATTGATATGACGTATTACATGGCGGGTGAGGGGCGGCGGCTTTTTGGGCAGACCACACCGTCGGAACTTCGCGATAAATTTGCCATGAGCGTGCGTCAATCCACGGGAGTCTGTGGTTTGGTTACGCCGTGGAATTTTCCGATGGCGATTCCTGCGTGGAAAATAATGCCGGCTCTCATCTGCGGAAATACCGTGGTAATAAAACCAGCCGAAGACACCCCGCTCTCCACTTACCATCTTGTGCAGATTCTAGTAGAAGCCGGCTTGCCTCGCGGCGTCGTGAATGTCGTCACGGGCGATGGCCCACTAGCAGGCGCACCGCTTGTGAACCATCCCGACGTTCCAGTAATCAGCTTCACGGGTTCAACGGCCGTGGGAAGACTCGTCGCCGAAGCCTGCGCTCCTGCTTTCAAGCATTACAGTCTCGAGATGGGCGGCAAAAACATCATCCTGGTGATGGATGACGCCAACATCGACCTGGCCATTGACGGTGCGGTGTGGGGCGGCTTCGGGACCACTGGCCAGCGCTGCACGGCCGCGAGCCGCATCGCGGTTCACAGCAAAGTCTATAAAGAGTTTCTCAGCCGCTTTGTCGACCGCGCGAAAGCGTTGAAGGTAGGCAACGGTTTAGACGCGGACACGCAAATGGGTCCATCCATCAACGAAACGCAACTCAAGCAAGTAATGGATTACGTCAAAGTGGGGACCAGTGAAGGCGCGCAGTTAATGACCGGAGGACATCGCCTCGGCGATGGCGCGTTGGCGCGCGGCTGGTTCCATGAACCGACTGTTTTCGGCGGTTGTCATCCCAAGATGCGGATCGCGCAGGAAGAAATCTTTGGGCCGGTAGTCACGGTGATGCCGACGGAATCGCTCGAAGAAGCGCTGGAAATCGCCAATGGCGTGATCTACGGGCTCTCGGCCTCGATTTACACGCGAGACGTGAATAAAGCTTTTCGGGCCGCGCGCGACATCTATACTGGCATCGTCTACATCAATGCCCCGACGATTGGCGCAGAGACGCATCTGCCCTTTGGGGGCACCAAGCAAACCGGGAATGGACATCGCGAAGCAGCCGTCAGCGCTATCGATTTCTTCAGCGAGTGGAAAACGATTTATATCGATTACTCGGATCGCCTGCAGCGGGCGCAAATCGATGAAACCTAGCTTGGGCGCGCAGGCTTCCATGGAACTTCAAGCTGTAGCGAACGTTGACGCTGTTGCCGTCCCTTCAATAGAATGAATAGAACGTTGAATCGACAAGAACTGGAAGAATAGAGCGGACGAATCGAATGGATGAAAAGACTTTTCCACGGAGAGCGCTGACTTAAATGTTACGCGACCGCGCTTTGCATGAACGCCGCAACCAGCAGGTTCTCGCCGATGTGGTTCGTACCTACATCGAGACGGGCGAACCTGTGTCTTCACGCTCGATTGCCAAGCGCCATGAAGAGGTGTTGAGTCCCGCGACGATCCGCGGGATCATGGCCGATCTCGAAGACGCCGGGTATCTTTATCAACCGCACACTTCCGCGGGACGCGTGCCGACTGCGCCAGCGTACCGTTTCTTCGCGCAGGAAGTGGCTGCGCAAGCCCAACTGAATCCAAAGGACCGGCAATGGATTCAGCGCGAGATGTCGTCCGCAGCCAATCCGGAGGAATTGACGGAGAGGGCAGGGCATGTTCTCGCGGCGATTTCGCAGGGTTTGGGCATCGTCGTGTCACCCCCGATCGGCAGAACGATCCTGGAGCACGTGCGTTTTCTGCTGTTGCCCGACGGGCGAGTGGTTGTGATTCTAATTGCCGTGGGAGGCGCGGCCCGCGACAAAATTCTTCGGACGGAGCGCCGCTTTGCGCAGGAGGAGCTGGACCGCACCGCGGAATACCTCAACGGCCATTACCAAGGCTGGACCGTGGAGGCCATTCGCGCCGACCTGATGAATACACTCGCGCAAGAACGCGAGCGGTACGACAAAATTGTGCAGAATGCGCTGGATCTCTGCGATCCGGTGCTGAGCAATGCTCTTTCGCAGCAGCTATACGTGGAGGGCGCTGCGCGAATCGCCGCGGCTCCGGAGTTCGCGGACCAAACGCAATTGCGTGAATTACTCTCCGCTATGGAAGAAAAGCACAAACTTGTGGCGCTGCTGAACGGATGTATTGAAGGCCCGGAACCTGTTTACGTACAGATTGGGATTGATGAAATGTCTCCGGCGGGGCAGAATCTTGCGCTGATCAGCGCCCCCTACGCAGGCGCGGAACAGACGCAGGGATCTCTTGGCGTGCTGGGCCCGCTGCGCATGCAATACGAGCGCGCCATGACCGCGGTTGCTTATGTCGCGCAACTGCTTGGCGAGGCGCACAACAAATCGTGAAGTGCGGAAACCGAGGTTCCAACTATGTCCCACGGCGATAAGAAAGATATTCCCGAATCTAAGATTCACGTTGCCCGCCCCGCCGAAGTTGAATCGGTTACCGATGAAACGTCCCCCTCTCTTGCGGAAGGCGAGGAAGCGAAAGATTCTTCGATGAGCAAAAAGCTGCAGGCGGAGCTCGATGAGCTCCGGCAGACTCTCGTCCGCCGCCAAGCGGACTTCGACAATTTCCGCAAGCGAGTCGAACGCGAACGCGGCGAAGATACCCGCCGCACAACGGCCCACATTATCGAGCGGTTTATTCCCATGCTGGACGCCTTCGAGCAAGCTCTTGCGGCACACCGGGAGCCCGTCTACGCCGATTATCGCAAAGGCTTCGAGCTGATTCATAAGCAGTTTATCGACGCGATGACGCGGTTGGGAATCGAACGCATGGATCCGGCCGGTCAACCGTTTGATCCGCACCTTCACCAGGCTATTGAGCGCGTCGAATCAACCGAGCATGCGGATGGCACGGTTCTCGATGTGCTCATGCCCGGTTACCTGTTTCACGGAAAAGCGCTGCGGCCTGCCGCCGTGCGCGTCGCGGTTCATCCTCACGGTCATATTGCCGACGAACCTTCGAAGGGGAATGCCAAGTCTTCTAAATTAGCGAATTGAGGGGAATTGATGGCCCAGGCTACAAAACGTGATTTTTACGAAATGCTCAGTGTGACGCGCACTGCCTCGAGCGACGAGATCAAGTCCGCGTATCGCAAAGCGGCAATGCAGTGGCATCCTGACCGTAACCCGCAACAGAAAGAATTGGCCGCTGATAAGTTCCGCGAATGCACCGAAGCTTACAGCGTCTTAAGCGATCCGCAAAAACGCGAAGCCTACGATCGCTACGGGCACGCCGGGCTTTCCGGCGTTAACTTTGAAGGCGGCTTCAACAGCAGCATCTTCCAGGACTTCCAGGATATCTTCGGCGATTTTTTTGGCGTGGAGGACGCTGGGGGCTCGCGCCGCGGGGGCCGCAACCGGGTGCAACGCGGAGCTGATCTGCGCTACGACATGTCTCTCTCGTTTGAAGAAGCCGCTGCCGGCGTCACCACGAAAATCAAAATTCCACGCCTCGAGAACTGCGAAGCTTGCAAAGGAACCGGCGGCAAAGCGGGCACCGGCATTTCGTCTTGCCAATCTTGCGGCGGCCGTGGCCAGGTGCATTATCAACAGGGATTCTTCACCATTTCGCGGACGTGCCCGTCGTGCCAGGGCGCGGGCCAGGTGATTCGCGAGCGCTGCCCCGTTTGCCAGGGACAAGCACGCCTCGAACGGGAACGCACCATTGACTTGCGGATTCCACCCGGCGTGGACTCAGGCACGCGCCTGCGCATTGCCAATGAGGGAGAGCCCGGCCCGAATGGCGGGCCGGCGGGCGATTTGTATGTTGTTCTCGACGTGAAAGACCACGCGTTTTTCGAGCGCCGCGGTGTCGATCTTTTCTGCACCATTCCGATCAGCATCGCGCAGGCCGCGCTCGGTACGGAAATTATGGTTCCGTCTTTGCACGGGGAAGAGAAGCTAAAGATTCCCGAAGGCACGCAAAGCGGCGCCATTTTCCGCGTAAAAGGCAAAGGCTTGCAGGACCCGCGCGGCGGAGGCAAAGGCGACATCTATTATCACGTGAGCGTCATCACGCCAAGCAAGCTCAATCGCGAGCAGCGTAAACTGATGGAGCAGTTGGGCGCGACATTGCGCGTCGAAAACCGACCCGCCGAGCGCGGCTCATCGATCTTCGATAAGGTGAAAGACATCTTCGGTTAGCCCTTCTTTGTTTGCGCGCCCATCCAGCACACTCCGCGGGCTGGCACAATGCTGTAGAATCTGCTTCGTGCGCCGCCGATTCTTTGTCGAACAATTTGCGGCCGATCAGGCTCGCCTGGTTGGTGAAGCCGCTCATCATCTCGGGAAAGTTCTCCGCGCTCAACCGGGGCAAATATATGAGTTGAGCGATGGCGAGAAAGTCCGGCTCGGTACAATCGAACGCGTAGAACGAGACTCAATTGCGTTTGCTCTTGGCGAAGAAATCCCGGCGCACATGCCGCGATTACGAATGGCGCTGCTTCTCGCGATCGTAAAATTCGATCGCTTCGAGTGGGCGCTCGAGAAAGCCACCGAATTAGGCGTAGCGGAAGTGGTTCCGCTGCTCGCGGAGCGCAGCGAGAAAGGGCTTATTGCGGCCACCGCGAAACGCAGCGAACGCTGGAACAAGATCGTGCTGGAATCGGCTCAGCAAGCAAGGCGCTTGAAGCCGCCCCAAGTCGCTGCGCCGGCGAAAGTCGCGGATGCCTTGCGAAACGCACGTGCCGGAATCAGATTGTTTTTGTCGGAACAGAAACAGGCGCAGCCATTGCGAAATGTTTTGCCTGGCATGAAAGAGTATGAGGCCGAACTGGCGGTTACCGTGGCGATTGGTCCTGAGGGAGGTTGGACGCAGAGCGAGTTGCAGGACGCTCTAGCAGGCGGGTTTGTCGAGGCATCGCTTGGCCAAAATATTCTGCGCACGGAGACTGCGGTGATCGCCACGATTGCAGCGCTTCAGTATGCCTTGGGCGATTGAGGATTCCATTACACGCTAGGAGATCGAGGGTGCTTGTTCTAGGATAGCGCGATGCTTCGTCGATTTGTGTTGTTGTTTTTTGTGTTGGTGGCGGCTGCCGCATCGGTTGCGGCGCAAAATCGTCCGCTGCGAACCGCCGACGCAGAAATCGTTCCCGCGGGAGCGCTGCGCACCGATTTCGGTTTCGAGTTTTTGCAGGATATCGACTTCCCGCTATCAGGGTTGTCCGGCGATCTGACTTCGGTGGGCGTAACCAGCCTACGCATGGGATTGGGCGAAATTGTCGAGGTGCAACTCGACGGCACAATACAGAATTTTCTGGATATAAAGAAACGCGGGGTTTCGTTTGCTCCGGATTTGCGTCTCAGTGGGACGGATTCGACGCACGATATCGGTGATTTCAGCCTATCCACAAAGATCCGGATTTTAAAGGAACAGGAGCGCCGCCCGGCGCTAGGATTTCGTTTTGGATTTAAATTGCCCAATGCCAAGCAATCTCGTGGAATCGGCACGAACACTTTGAATGTGTCGGCAATGGTTATTTCGCAAAAGCATTTAGGCAAATGGAATGTTTTTGGCAACGCGGGTTTGATAATCCTGCCGGCCCCTAACGGAAAATTTTCGCAGAACGATGAGCTGCTATATGGCGCGGCCTTCGGCTATCCCGTGCACAGGCTCGTAACTGTAGTAGGAGAAATTGCGGGCCGCTATAACTCGCGCCGAATTACCACAAGCCTGCTGGGAACGGAAAGCCAGTCACAAGCTCGGCTGGGCTTGCAGATTGTCGCGGGCGGTTTTCGATGGGATTTCGCCGGGATTGCAGGAATTTCCGCGAACGATCCGCGGACCGGATTCACTTTCGGAATCAGCAGGGACTTCAAGCTCTTCGACGCCAGACACTAATATTCACGAGCGTGATGTTTGCTGCGGCGTTTTCCCGCATACTGAATCACAAAGTAGCCCAGCAAACTGATTCCCAGGCAAAGCGCCGCGAGCCTGATATCGAGTGTGATCGCAAAACAAAGCGCCGCCAAAGGAAAAGTCCAAAAAAAGGCTTCTCCGGCAAACGCCTGTCCCCATTTCGGCGGGGTTCCGCTCGAAGCGATCCGCGGTCGAATGGCCGGCCAGAAACGGGGTACTGCCGCCACGAAGGCCTGGTAACTGTTACCCTGCGTCCGTATCAGTTCCGATTCCTCGCGCAGGATCAAGCGGTATTGAAACAAAAACGTCCCCACAACAGAGATGAGGAAGCCCAGGCGGCTGGCCAGCATTCCCATACCGATAGCCATCAGCAAGTTCGCAAAATAAAGCGGATTGCGCACATGGCGATACGGCCCATCCCCGACGAGCGCTTCGGTGCGAATTTTACTGTCGTGGACGACGTCAGCTTGTAAATAGGAAGTAGCCCACGTGCGCATCGCCGCGAATGCGAAAAGAAATAGAGCACTAACGCCAAAAACAGAGTGCAACGCGCGAATCGTGGCGACCTCGTCTCCGCGGAATCTAGGGGCAATCCAGTAAAGAAGCGCGATGCCCGCATTCCCATGATCAAACTGGTAGCAGTAAAATGCGAAGCCGTAGATAGCGCCAAAAATCCAGAAGCGGTGGCGGAATTCGAAGTCTGTCGCGCGCATAAATCTGTTCCTCCGCGATCGCAGAAGGGAAGCAACCAGGAGTATAGCGAAGACGCATCCTACCGTAGGGAAAGAGTGATGTCGATGTCCAACAGGGACATACAGAACTGGGACGGAAAACAGAACGGGATTGGCGCACCGGCAGCACGCATGATATAAAAGGAGCCACATGAGCGATTTGAGTCCTCTTGCAGAAGAGCAGCCCCAACAGGCCGCGACCACCGCGCCTTCCGCTGCCGCCCCCGCGCAGAATTTTTCTTTGCCGCGCGAGTTGCGCGCATGGGCGCGGGATCTTTTGCTGGCGGTCGGCTTGGCAATGGTTATTATTATTTTCCTGTATCAGCCGGTGAAGGTCGAAGGCACTAGCATGGCGCCGCTGCTTTCCGACCAAGAACGTATTTTCATCAACAAATTTGTTTATCGCTTCGAACCGATTGAACGCGGCGATGTTGTGGTCTTCTGGTATCCGCTGGATCGATCGAAATCTTTTATCAAACGTGTGGTCGGGTTGCCGGGCGAAACAATCGAGATTCGGCAGGGGCACGTGTACGTGGACGGGCGGCGCCTGGAAGAAACGTACGTGCCGCCGCAATTCGCTGACGCAGGTAATTACGTTCCCACACGGGTCCCGCCGGGCGAATATTTTGTGATGGGCGACCATCGTGTCAGCTCCAACGATTCACGGATGTTCGGTCCCGTAGCTAAGGACCGCTACATTTACGGCAAAGCGGTTTTTGCGTATTGGCCGGTGCAGCAATTCGGCTCGATTCCAGCGCCGAACGAGCATTTACAATGAATTCTCTGGGAGGCCCCGCTGACGGAAACATACGCACGGCCCGCAATTCTCGCGCTCGAGGACGGGCGGGTATTTAACGGCCGCGCGGCGGGCGCTCAAATTCGCCGCGGCGGTGAAGTCGTTTTTAACACCAGCCTCACTGGCTACCAGGAAGTTTTCACCGACCCCAGCTACGCCGGACAGATTGTCTGCCTCACCTATCCACACATCGGAAATATCGGCACGAACCTGGATGATGAGGAGTCCGAGCATCCTTACATCGAAGGATTAATTGTGCGCGAGTTCTCGCCAATGGCTTCGAACTGGCGCTCGACAGAAACCACGCAGATGTATCTGACGCGGCATAATGTCCCAGTAATTTGGGATATCGATACGCGCGCGCTGGTTCGTCACATTCGCCTAGCGGGAGCCATGCGGGGAGTTCTGGCAGCAGACGGAACCCCGGCCGAACAACTGATTTTCGAGGCGCGCAGCCTGCCGCCGATGGCAGGGCAGGAGTTGGCGGGCCGCGTTTCTTGTAACAAATCGTACGAATGGCACAAAGGTTCAATCGAGATTGCCACATCGCCCTGGAGCGAGAGCATGGGCGAGGCTGGGGCAGCCGATGAGTCGAAACGCTTTCGCGTAACTGCGTACGACTTTGGAATCAAGCAGAATATTTTGCGCCTTCTAGTAGATCACAACTGCGAGGTAACTGTGGTGCCGGCTAATACTTCCGCGGAAGATGTGCTGGCGATGGCACCGGACGGCGTCTTTCTGTCGAACGGACCGGGCGATCCGGAGCCGGTTACTTATGCTGTGGAAGCCATTCGCAAGTTGATGGGCCGCGTGCCGATTTTTGGGATTTGCCTGGGACATCAGCTATGTGGTCTGGCGCTCGGCGGAAAAACTTATAAATTGAAGTTTGGGCATCATGGGTCGAATCATCCGGTAAAGAATCTGCTAACCGGGCAGGTGGAGATAACGGCGCAAAACCACGGCTTCGTGGTGGATCCGGAATCGTTGCCCTCGAGTGATGTCGAGGTAACGCACGAAAATTTGAACGATCATACGAATGAGGGGATACGTCATCGTTCGCTGCCGCTCTTCAGCGTGCAATATCACCCGGAAGCCTCCCCGGGACCGCACGATTCGCACTATCTGTTCCATGAATTCACCAATCTGATGAAGGATAATAAGTTTTCTGGCGCGCTACGGCGCGGCCACGATCGCGCGAGCGAGTAACCGGCGCGGACCCCAATGCCCAAACGCACAGACATCAAGAAGATTCTGATTATCGGCTCGGGCCCGATTGTTATCGGGCAGGCGTGTGAGTTTGATTATTCAGGGACGCAGGCGTGCAAGGCGCTGCGCGCTGACGGGTACACGGTCGTGCTGGTAAATTCCAATCCAGCTACGATCATGACCGACCCGGAAGTTGCCGACCGAACTTATATCGAACCTTTGATGAAGGAATATCTCATCGAGATTATCGCGCGAGAAAAGCCGGATGCGTTGCTGCCGACCGTGGGCGGCCAGACGGCGCTAAACCTGGCGGTCGAACTTGCTGAAAGCGGCGTGCTGGAGAAATACCACGTGGAGATGATTGGCGCGTCATTGCGCGCAATCAAAGTTGCCGAGGATCGGCTATGGTTCAAGGATGCGTGCCGAAAGATCGGGCTCGATGTCCCCGCGTCGGCGCTGGTAAACAATGCGCAGGATGCGCTTCGCCTGGGCGATCAGCTCGGGTATCCGGTGGTTATCCGGCCGTCGTTTACGTTGGGCGGCACGGGCGGATCGATTGCGTACAACCGTGAAGAATTTGCGGAATCGATTACGCTCGCGCTCGAAGCCAGCCCGGTGCATGAAGCACTGGTGGAAGAATCGGTGCTGGGTTGGAAAGAGTTTGAGCTCGAAGTGATGCGCGATTACCGCGACAATTTCGTAGTGATTTGTACCATCGAAAATTTTGATCCGATGGGCGTGCACACCGGAGACTCGATCACGGTGGCTCCTGCGCAGACGCTTACCGACAAGGAATATCAGCGGATGCGCGACGCTTCCGCGGCGATTATTCGCGAAGTGGGCGTCGAAACGGGGGGCTCCAACATTCAATTTGCGGTGCACCCGGAAACCGGCCGGATGGTGGTAATCGAGATGAATCCGCGAGTGTCACGAAGCTCGGCCCTGGCGAGCAAAGCGACAGGTTTCCCGATTGCGAAAATTGCCGCGCGGCTCGCGGTTGGAATGAGCCTCGACGAAATCGCCAACGACATTACGCGGAAAACTCCGGCGTCCTTCGAACCGACAATTGATTATGTGGTGGTTAAAATTCCGAAATGGCAATTTGAGAAGTTCCCGGGATCGGAAACGGCCCTGGGCACGCAGATGAAATCGGTCGGCGAAGTGATGGCCATCGGACGCACGTTCAAGGAGGCTCTGCAGAAAGCCATTCGCTCCCTGGAGCCGCATACCCCGTGGCGCGCGCCCGCGGACACGCCAGCATCGATGCTGCGCGAACGGCTTGCCACGGCGCGGCCGGACCGGATTCACTGGCTGCTGGTGGCGCTAGAGCGCGGGCTGCCCGCACGCGAAGTCTGCGACCTCACCAGAATCGATCCGTGGTTTATTCGCCAGCTGGAAGAAATCGTAGCGGTGAACAAGCGAGCTGCCGGCGTTACCGTGGAAACCGCATCGCGCGATTTGCTGCGCGAGGTAAAGCGCCAGGGAACCAGCGACGAGCAGCTTGCGGCCATCTGGAAAACCACGCCGGCGACCGTGCGCCTGCAACGCGCGCGCTGGGGGATCGCGCCGGTCTTCAAGCGCGTGGATACGTGCGCGGCGGAATTCGAATCGTACACCCCGTATTTATATTCGACGTACGAGGACGAGGACGAGGCCGACGTGCAGGCGCGTCCAAAAATTATAATTTTAGGGAGCGGACCGAACCGCATCGGGCAGGGCATCGAATTCGATTATTGTTGCTGCCACGCGGCGTTTGCGCTGCGCGAGGATGGATTTGAAACCGTGATGATCAATTGCAATCCGGAAACGGTTTCGACCGATTATGACACCTCCGATCGCTTGTATTTTGAGCCGCTGACGCTCGAGGACGTTCTGGCAGTGGTCGAGCGCGAAAAGCCGCAGGGCGTGATAGTGCAATTTGGCGGGCAGACGCCGCTCAATCTTGCGCTGGAGCTCAAGCGCAACGGCGTGCCGATTATCGGGACGGCGCCGGAATCCATCGACCTGGCTGAAGATCGCCGCCGATTTGGGAGACTGCTTGACGAGCTCCGGATTCCCCAGCCGCGTAATGGCACCGCGCTTATTCCCGAAGAAGCGGCGCGCGTAGCGGCGGACATTGGGTTGCCCGTGCTGGTTCGGCCGAGCTACGTTCTCGGCGGACGCGCGATGGTAATTGCCTACGACGTGAATACCGTCCAGGAATACGTGGCCCAAGCAGCGCTGATGGGCCCCGCGAAGCCAGTGTTGATCGACCAATTTCTGGAAGAGGCGACCGAGGTGGATGTGGACGCGCTCGCTGACGGCACGGACGTCGTCATCGGTGGAATTATGGAGCACATCGAAGAGGCCGGCGTGCACTCGGGAGATTCTTCGTGCGTGCTGCCGCCGGTCAGCTTGACCCCGGCGGTGAAGGCGCGGATTCGCGATTACACCAAGCGGTTGGCGATGGCGCTGCGGGTGGTTGGTCTGATGAACGTGCAATACGCGATACAGCGCGACGTTGTTTACGTGCTGGAAGTGAACCCGCGCGCGTCGCGAACCGTTCCTTTTGTGAGCAAGGCAACCGGCGTGCCGCTAGCGAAAATAGCTGCTCGCCTGATGGCCGGCCGCAAACTCGCCGACATGGCTCTGCCGGTGGTCCAGATGGACGGCGTGGGCGAAATTGCGGTGCGCGATTATCACGCGGTGAAATCTCCTGTTTTCCCCTTCAATAAGTTTCGTGGCGTGGATACGATTCTGGGGCCGGAGATGCGTTCCACCGGAGAAGTGATGGGAATTTCAACGGACTTCGGACAGGCGTTTGCCAAGGCGCAGCTCGCGGCGGGACATCGATTGCCGAAACAAGGAACACTTTTTGTGAGCGTAAACGATCGTGACAAGCGGCACGTGATTCCGCTAGGCAAAGAGCTTGCTGAACTTGGTTTCCGGTTGCTGGCGACGCGCGGCACGGCGGCGGCACTTCGCGCAGCGGGCGTCGAGGCCGAGTCGGTTTATAAGGTGAATGAGGGCCGGCCCAATATCGTGGATCTTATCAAGACGGCGAAGGTAGATTTGATCATCAACACACCGCTAGGGCGGGAATCTTTTTACGATGAGAAATCCATTCGCCGCGCTGCGGTGCGTTATAACATTCCGTGCATCACGACGCTGGCCGCAGCGCATGCCGCTGCGCGAGGAATTCGCGCAATGCTCGAGCACGGTTTAGAAGTGGCGGCATTGCAAGACCTGCACCGCGAGCGGGCGGTGGCCGACCATTCGGCTTCTTCGGCGGATTGAGCTTTCGAGAACGAAGAGTGAGAATCGACCATGAAACTTGAAGGCATTTTTGCACCACTGACGACTCCTTTTGCGGCTGACGGTGCGGTATCGCTCGATCGGTTACGGGATAACGTCAGCCGCTACAATGCCACGCGCCTGGCTGGATATGTGGCGATGGGCTCGACCGGGGAAGCTGTATTGCTCACGCGAGAAGAAGTGGAGCGCGTGTGGGCTACGGTGCGCGAATCGGCCGGTCCCGACAAGATTGTCATCGCCGGGACTGGCGCCGAAACCACGAATGAAACAATCGAACGAACGGCACGCGCCGCCCAACTCGGGTATCAGGCCGCGCTGGTTAAGCCGCCATATTATTACAAGTCCCTGCTGACTCCGCAGGTGCTGATCGAGCATTTCGAGCGCGTGGCTGACGCGTCGCCGATCCCCATTTTGCTGTATGCCGTGCCGCAATTCACCGGAATTGCGTTTGAAGCACCCTTGGTGGCACGGCTGGCGGAGCACCGGAATATTATCGGCATCAAGGAAAGCTCTGGAAACGTCCAGCGCATAGCGGAAATTGTGCACAGCGCGCCACAGGATTTCCAGATGCTAACAGGCTCGGCTGGCCTAATCTATCCTTCGGTGGCAATGGGCGCGCGCGGGTGCATCCTGGCGCTTTCCTGCGTATTGCCGGATCAGTGCATAGAGCTATTTGAAGCGGCGCGCGCCACGCATACCGCGCGGGATACTCGGCGAGCCCTCACTATGCAGCAGAGCCTGATGCCTATCTCCAAAACAATCGTCAGCGAGGGAGGCGTTCCTGCAGTGAAATATGCCATGGATCTCATCGGATACTACGGCGGGGCGCCTCGACGGCCGCTGTTGCCCCTTTCCGAGGCGCAAAAGAGAGAGGTCGAACGAGCTGTCAGCGTTGTCCGAGGGGCGCCGGTGGAATCGGCTCACGGTTAACCCCTAACTGCGCGAAATTCCTGTTACTTCCGCACCGCTACCGCGTCTAATCACAGAACAGCTTACATACTGCATTGCGGCTGAGAGGACCGGCATGTACCATGGTCACTGTGATGAAGTGTAGATGCCTTCCGCTAGGCGCGGTACCGAGTTTCACGCCGCTGTACGCCGCGTTTCTCGAAGATTTCTCCCGCCTCTCTGAATTTTTCCAGCATCCACCTAACGAAGTAGGGGTTCAGGAAGCAGCGCGCGAGGTTGCGCTAAGCGACGAGGTGCGTGGCCAAGTCGTGAAGATCCTGCGCGAGCAAAATCAGCGCTTCGGCAGCGATGAAAAAACAGGGAATAGCCTGAAGCGGATGGCCGATGGTGCGACCGCGATTGTTACCGGTCAGCAGACCGGGTTGTTTAGCGGGCCAAGTTACACCATTTATAAAGCGCTGATGGCGATCCGGGCCGCGGAAGAAATGACTGCCTCGGGTACTTCCGCAGTACCGGTCTTCTGGATGGCCACGGAAGACCATGACTTCATCGAGGTCAATCATTGTTACTGGTTGGGACGCGACGGCATTCACAGATTTGAACCGCAGCCTGCTGGAGAAGAAGGGCAGCCAGTAGGGAACATTCGACTCGGAGCTGGAATCACGGATGTCGTCGAGAAGGCGTTGCAACAGCTGCAAGGGCCGTCAGCTGAATGGATTGGCGAGTTGCTGCGAGAATGTTATCGCCCGGATGAAACTTACGGCAGCGCTTTTGGGAAATTGCTCGCAAGGCTATTCGCGAATACCGGTTTGATTCTTGTCGATCCGCTGGATGCGCGGCTGCATCGCTTGGCGGAGCCGTTGTTTCGACGCGCGATCGCAGAGCACACTGAAATTTCGCAAGAGCTCCTGACCCGCGGCAGGGAATTAGAGAGCGCGGGCTTTCACGCGCAGGTGAAAGTTACCGAAACCGGCACAACACTGTTCCTGCTGCGAGATAAGAAACGCTGGCCCATCAAAATCCGCGAGGACCGCTTTGTGGTCCATGGCGAGGAGTTCACGTCCGCGGAGTTGATGGCGTTGCTGGAGCGCGAGCCGGAATCGTTCAGCCCCAATGCACTGCTGCGGCCTGTCATGCAGGATACATTGCTGCCCACGGCCGCGTATGTCGGCGGGCCGGCGGAGATTGCTTACTTTGCGCAGAGTGGCGTGCTCTACGAGCGGTTGTTGGGACGAATGCCCGCCATTCTGCCGCGAGCGAGCTTTACGTTGATAGACGTAAAAGTGGCCGCGCTGCTGGAGAAATATGGACTCGACGTTCTTGATGTGTGGAAGGGCCGGCAGCAGCTTCGCCGTCGAATGGAGCAGGGATTTCTGCCAGCTTCTTTGCAGCGGGATTTTGAAAACGGGGAAGAAGCCGTGGGGAGCGTACTGAATACATTCAAAGGGCCTCTTGAAGAATTAGACCAGACTCTGCTTGGAACGCTGGAAACAACCAGGGAAAAAATCCTGCTGCAGCTAGAAAACTTGAAAGCCAAAGCGGGGCGCGCGATGGATTTCCGAACGGGTGTGATCGACGCGCATGAGAAATTGATTACCGACGCGCTTTATCCGCAGCATGATTTGCAGGAGCGCCTGCTGTGCTTCCTGCCCCTCTTGGCGCGGCATGGGCGGGAACTACTCGGCGCACTGGAAAAGCAGGCCACCATGCGGTGTACGAATCACCAGCTCGCTTACCTGGAATAGTTCGATTCGCCGGCCGCTTTCGCGCGAATCGTTTCGTTTCAAAATTTCCATGCTAAAATAACCGAGCTTTTCTCCACTCCATGCACGGATATCGGAAATTCTCGCGGGAGGCTTGATGAAGATCAGTCCGGGAAAACAGAAGGGGCTACAGGCTGTTTCCGACCAGCGCGGCGTGATCGCAGCGGCGGCGATGGACCAGCGCGGCTCGCTGCAAAGCGCGATCGCGAAAGATAAGGGAATCGATAAAAAAGCTGTGACGCGCGAGATGATGGAGGAATTTAAGGCCGCGGTTACCCGCGTGTTGACGCCCCACGCAAGCGCCATCTTGCTCGACCCGGAATATGGGTTAAACGCCGCGAAACAACGCGCCAAAAACGCGGGGCTGCTGCTCGCGTACGAAAAGAGCGGCTACGACAATACCCAGCCAGGCCGTTTACCGGATTTGCTGGATGATTACTCGGTGCGCCGCGTGGTGGCAGCCGGGGCGGACTGCGTCAAGATCCTCCTCTACTACACGCCTTTCGATCCGAAAAATGTCAATGAGATTAAACACGCGTGGGTCGAGCGCATCGGAGCGGAATGCGCCGCCGCTGACGTGCCGTTTTTTCTTGAATTTGTAGGCTACGAGGAAGGCGTGGACGAGAAGAGCATGGAATTCGCGCGAAAGAAGCCTGAGTGCGTCGCGAAAAGCATGGAAGAATTTTCGAAGCCGCAATACGGCGTCGACGTCTTGAAAGTGGAAGTGCCCATCAACATGAGCTTTGTAAAGGGCGCGCGGTCGTCCAAAGGCGAGGCCGCGTACACGCGTGAAGAAGCCAAAGAGCATTTTCGCGCTGCGGCCGCTGTGGCGAAGAAGCCGTTCATTTATTTGTCGGCGGGAGTGAGCAATGAAACGTTTAACGAAACTCTCGAACTGGCAGCGGAAGCCGGCGTGAATTTTTCAGGGGTGCTTTGCGGGCGGGCTACGTGGAAAGAGGGTATTCCCGTATACGCCAAGCAGGGTATTCAGGCGCTCGAAGATTGGCTCAACGATCAGGGCGTGAAGAACATACGCAACGTCAATGACCGTCTCAAGGCCGCCAAGCCGTGGTTTGGGTTTTATGGCGCAACTTCCGCGGCGGCGCTCGTTTCGTAGTATTTTATTAGGGTGGCGAGACGACGGACTTAGCTGCGTGGTGAATTTAATAGTTCGGTGAATTCCGCAGGGGCACGGTCCCGGAAGGATGGCAGCATCGGGAGCGTGCCCTATTTTTTTTAGTGCGCTATGATGGTTATCTCTGATGACGACTCTCACGGTACCCACATCGCAGCGAACCGAACTCGTCGAGATTACCGGGAACGTGCAAAAGGCAGTGACGCAAACCGGAATTCAGCAGGGGGTCTGTTGTCTTTTTGTGCCGCATACCACCGCGGGAATCATGATCAACGAAAATGCGGACCCTGACGTGGCGCGCGATATCGCCGTGACGCTGGATCGTCTGGCGCCGAACCGGGGTGACTACCGGCACTCCGAGGGAAATTCAGATTCGCATGTAAAGGCTGCGCTTGTAGGCGTGTCGCTCAGCGTGTTCATTGAGAATGGCAAGCTGACTCTGGGGCGATGGCAGGGGATTTTCTTCTGCGAATTTGATGGCCCGCGTGAACGCCAATTGCAGGTGAAGGTCGTACGCGATGCTTAATGGATGAGGCAGCAGCGCGGCCAGCGACGTAGTAGCTTAGTTTTTTGCCGCCGATGAGCGCTACAGACATATGACACTCGGTATTTACGTCCAAGTTCCATTCTGCCAGACGAAATGTACCTACTGTAATTTTCATACCGGCGTCTTTTCATCGAGCCTTTACGAACCTTACGCAGACGCGATCTGCAGGGAAATCCGCGAACATGCTTGGTTTTACAAAGCCGCAGGGCTCGCCTCTCCGGCAAGTGTCGATGGAGTGCCTGTCGACACAATCTATCTGGGCGGCGGTACGCCGAGCCTGCTGCGTCCTGATGCTCTCGCAAAAATTATTGAGGCGGTCTGCTCGACATTCTCCACCCAACTTACCGAAGTAACTCTGGAAGCCGACCCGGAAACGATTACGCTTGAGAAGAGCGCTGCTTGGCGCTCCGCGGGGATTAATCGAATCAGCCTGGGCACGCAATCGTTTGAAGATATCGAATTGAAGGCCGCGGGACGCATGCACCGGCGCCCCGATATTTTCCAAGCGGTTGAATGGCTGCGGCAAAGCGGGTTTGAGAATGTGAGCTTCGACCTTATCGCTGGGCTTCCCCATCAGACGCGCGCAAGCTGGGAGAAATCGCTCGACGAAGTGCTGAGTCTCTCGCCCGAGCATCTATCTATTTATTTGATGGAAATTGACGAGGGGAGCCGGCTTGGCAAAGAGGCGCTTTTGGGCGGCATACGGTATGGCGCGGCAGCTTTGCCGAGCGACGACGCGATGGCGGAATCGTACGAGAGCGCATGCGCGCGCCTGGCCGAACAGGGCTACGAGCATTATGAGATTTCCAATTGGGCGAAAGCAGGGCGCTGGTCGCAGCACAATTTGAAATACTGGCGTCGCGAACCCTATCTCGGCTTTGGCGCCGGGGCTCATTCTTTCAATGGAAAAGAGCGCTGGGCTAATGCCCACGACCCCGCGGCTTACACAGCAAGTGTGGGCCGCGGAGTTCTGCCCGCCGAACAACTGCAAAATGTGACAACCGAGCAGGCACTCGAAGAGGACTTATTTCTCGGGTTGCGGCAGCTTGCGGGGATAGATCTTGATGTGCTTGAGAAGCGTTACACGGGATGTTTCCGTCAAGATTTACGCGGACGCATTCTCGAGTTGACGGCCCAGGGTCTTGTCGAGCAGGTTGGCAGCCGGGTGCGGCTGAGCGCTACACGGTTAACGATCTCGAACGAGGTTTTCGTCGCGCTGATGGCTTAATGAGATAGTTTCGCGTCCGATCAACGGAGTAGGGAGATTATGCGGTCAACTTCAGCCACACAAATTGGCGCCGAAGAGCAGGAGGGGCTCTTAAGCTCCGGCCCTGTGGACCTGCGCAGCGACACCGTTACCAAGCCCACCGCTGAAATGCGCCGCGCCATGGCTGAGGCTGAAGTAGGCGACGACGTGTATGCAGAAGATCCTACCGTCAACAAACTGCAGCAGCGCGCCGCGGAAATCTTCGCACGCCCAGCGGCCCTTTTCGTTCCCTCGGGCTGCATGGGAAATTTAATCTCGATCAAAGTGTGGACGCACCACGGCGACGAAGTGATTTGCGAAGAGCGCGGGCACACCAATCTCTACGAGCTTGCGTCGATGTCTGCGATTGCCGGATGCATGCCGCGCGTCACGCGCGCTCCCGGCGGCATACTTACCTGGAAGCACATCGAACCATTGATTCGCCCGAAAATTTATTACGACTCTCAAACTGCGCTGGTGTGCCTCGAAAACACCCACAACATGGCCGGAGGCACGGTGTACCCTACGGAGATCGCGGAAGAGATCTGCGACCGCGCGCACGAAGCGGGCCTGCGCGTCCATTTGGACGGAGCGCGAATTTTTAACGCCGCGACTGCGCTCAAACAGAGTGCGATGCACATCACCAGGAAATTTGATTCGATCATGTTCTGCTTGTCGAAGGGGCTGGGTGCGCCTGTAGGTTCAATGATTGTCGGCTCGCAGGAATTTATCGATAAGGGCCGCGTGTACCGCAAATTGCTGGGCGGGGGAATGCGCCAGGGCGGCGTACTGGCCGCCGCAGGTTTAATAGCATTGGAAAATTCGCCCGCTCGCCTGATACAGGACCACGAGAATGCGCGTGTTCTCGCCGAGGGGCTTGCTGGTATTCGAGGCATAACGATAGATCCAAAGAATGTTCAAACGAATATTGTAATTTTCAACTGCCAGGAAACGGGAAAGACTGGTCAGGAAGTTTCTCGGGAATTACGGAAGCGAAATATCTGGGCGCTCGATACCGAGCCGTATGCGGTGCGCATGGTAACGCACTGCGATGTGAATCGCGCCGGAATCGACAGGGCCTTGTTTGCGCTGCGCGAAATTGCCAACCAATAAATGCGGTGGTAGGCGCACCGTTTAGGAGGAACGATGCAATGGCTTGGAGGCAAAATGTTTAAAGTTCCCGCCGCCGGGATTCTGTGCCTCGGAATGTCGGCAAACGCCGGGTCGCAGACTCGCGCTCCAGGTACGTCCCCTCCACCTCCCTCGGCCCCGACTCGCGAAGATGCAAAGCGGTTTATCGACGCAGCCGAAGTGCGCTTGCTCGATCTGCAGATCAAGGCGTCGCGTGCCTCGTGGGTGCAACAAACCTATATAACGGATGATACCGATCAACTGGCCGCTGATGCGAGTCAGGCAGCGGACGCGGCCATAACCGAACTTGCCGGGGAAGCGACCCGCTTCAATGGCATGTCACTGCCGGAGGACATCACTCGCAAGCTTCTGCTGCTGCGCCTTTCGTCTGATTTTCCAGCACCGCGCAATCCTCCCGAACAGAAGGAACTCGCCGAAGTGGGAACGTCCCTCGTCAGCGACTATGGCAAAGGGAAGTGGTGCCCGGACGCAGCAATAGGCAAATGTCTCGACTTAACGGCCATGGAGCGGATCTTGGCGACCAGCCGCGATCCTGCGGAGCTGAAGCGAGTATGGATGGGCTGGCACAGCGTGGGCGCACCGATGCGCAAGCGGTTTACGCGATTCGTCGAACTGGGCAACAAAGGCTCGCGGGAAATGGGATTTACCGATGCCGGCGCGCTGTGGCGCTCGAAATACGATATGCCTCCCGATGCCTTCGCAAAGGAGGTTGACCGGCTGTGGACCCAAGTCCGTCCGCTTTACCAAGCTCTGCACGCGTATGTGCGCGCGCAGCTTGCGAAGAAATATGGGCTGGATGTTGTACCCGAGAATGGCCCGATTCCCGCGCATTTGCTGGGTAACATGTGGAGCCAGTCCTGGGACAACATCTATTCGCTTTTATCGCCGCCTGAGACGCAACGCGCGTATGACCTGACTGAAATTCTGCGCGCGCGAAAGTCCGATTCCCGTCAAATGGTTCGCCACGGCGAACACTTTTTCACTTCGTTGGGTTTTGCGTCGCTACCCGAAACGTTTTGGACGCGATCACTCTTCACGAAACCCACGGACCGTGAAGTCGTATGCCACGCCAGCGCCTGGTCAATCGATTTCAAGAACGACCTGCGCATCAAGATGTGCATACAAATTACCGATGAGGATTTCCGCACGATTCACCACGAGCTTGGCCACAATTTTTATCAGCGCGCTTATAATCAGCAGCCCGTTCTGTTTCAAAATAGCGCGAACGATGGTTTCCACGAAGCAGTGGGCGATACCATCGCTCTATCAGTGACGCCGGAATACCTGAAGAAGATCAGCCTGATTGAAAATGTTCCCCCGCCTTCCGGTGATATTGGTTTTCTTCTGAAAAAAGCGCTCGAGAAAGTCGCGTTTCTGCCGTTTGGATTGCTCGTTGACAAGTGGCGGTGGGGAGTTTTCTCGGGCGAAATCAAGCCCGCGGACTACAACAAAGCCTGGTGGGAGCTGCGACGCCAATATCAGGGCATAGCTCCGCCTGCCACCCGCAGCGAAGCGGACTTCGATCCTGGAGCGAAATATCATGTCCCCGCCAATGTGCCCTATATGCGGTATTTCCTGGCGGACATCCTGCAATTTCAGTTTCATCGCGCACTCTGCAAAGAAGCTGGCTTTACGGGCCCGCTGCACCGCTGCTCTATTTATGGCAGCAAGGCCGCCGGCGCAAAGCTCGCTAAAATGTTGGAGATGGGGCAGAGCCGCCCTTGGCCCGAAGCCCTGGCGACCCTAAGCGGCGAAAAACAGATGGATGCCAGCGCGATTCTGGATTATTTTGCGCCTCTAAAAGCGTGGCTTGACGAACAGAACAAGGGGCATCAGCCCGGCTGGTGAGCGCCGCTGTGGTATAAAGGATGTTCGCTCAGAAGTATTGAAGGCCGGTTATTTGGCCGGGCGCTTCCGCTTTTTCGAGGGTTATGTGGATTTCGCGTTAACCGACGAGCAGCAGCAACTGCGCCGCAGTGTCCGCGAATTTGCTGAGGCGGAAATCGCTCCTCACGTGATGGAGTGGGACGAAGCCTCGCATTTCCCCTCTGAAATACTCCCCAAGCTTGCGGAAATGGACCTGATGGGCGTCATCTTCCCGGAAAAATACGGCGGTGCGGGCCTGGGCTACATGGAATATGCCATCGCGATAGAAGAACTTTCTCGCGTCGACGGTTCGGTGGGCATTTTCGTGGCGGCTCACAATTCGCTCTGCACCAATCATATTTATACCTTTGGCTCCGAGGAGCAGCGTAAGAAATATGTTGTTCCGCTGGCGCAAGGGAAGACCCTGGGCTGCTGGTCTTTGACCGAGCCGGAAGCGGGCTCCGATGCGGGCGGAACCCGCAGTGTGGCCACCCGGAATGCCAACGGATGGGTGTTGAACGGCGCAAAGACGTTCACAACGAATGGGCATTACGCGGATACCTGCGTAGCCATGGCGGTAACCGACAAATCAAAAGGCTCCCATGGCATCTCCGCGTTTATTGTGGAGAAGGGAACGCCGGGCTTTCGTCCCGGCAAGAAAGAAAACAAGCTCGGCGTACGCGCAAGCGACACTTCCGAAGTAATTTTCACGGATTGTCATGTACCCGCGGAAAATCTTCTGGGACCGGAAGGCGAAGGCTTCACGGGCAGCTTAAAAATTCTCGATGGGGGCCGCATTTCGATTGCGGCGCTGGCGCTTGGAATGGCCCAAGGAGCCTACGAAGCTTCGGTGAAGTATGCGAAGCAACGCAAGCAGTTTGGGAAAGCCATCAGTGACTTTCAGGCGATTCAATTCAAGCTGGCGGATATGGCCACGCAAATCGAAGCCGCGAGGCTGCTCGTCTATCAGGCGGCCTGGCTTGCCGACCGTAAGGACGCTCGTTTCACCAAAGAATCCAGCATGGCCAAGCTTTACGCTGGTGAAGTGGCCGTGCACGTGGCCAACGAAGCGGTCCAAATTCACGGGGGGTATGGTTTTATCAAGGATTATCCGGCGGAGAAATTTTACCGCGACGTTAAAATCTGTACCATCGGTGAAGGAACGAGCGAAATCCAGCGCCTGGTGATCGCGCGACAAATCCTGGGGAAGAAGTAAAAAGCGCGCGCACGCTAAGCCTTGCTCAAAATGGATGCCTCCGCTGCCTACAAAACCGGAAATAGAAGCACGTCCTCCAGGCATCCCGGCGAGCCCTATACCGTTAAATGTAGAAAGATGGGTCGAGCAAGTGCGCGCTGGCGACGTCCGGGCTATCTCCCGCGCAATTTCTGCCATTGAGAACCACGATCCGGCGGCCGAAGAAATTCTTCGGCGAGTTTTTCCAAACACTGGCAAAGCGTATCTTACCGGCATCACTGGCGCGCCGGGAACAGGGAAGAGCACGCTGGTGGATCGTTTGGCGGCTTACTATCGCCGCGAGCAGCAGAAGGTTGGCATTATTGCCGTTGATCCCACGAGCCCCTTTAGTGGCGGTGCGATTCTCGGCGATCGCATCCGCATGCAAGGGCATGCCAGCGACGCGGGTATTTTTATTCGCTCCATGGCCACACGCGGATTCCTCGGCGGCCTGGCGCGCGCTACCGCTGACGTTGCGCTGTTGCTGGATGCTGCGGGCAAACAATGTGTGCTGATTGAAACGGTTGGTGTCGGGCAGGATGAGATTGACATCGTCCGCCTGGCGGATTGCGTTCTCGTTGTCGTTGTGCCGGGGCTTGGTGACGACGTTCAAAATATGAAGGCTGGCCTAATGGAAATTGCCGATGTTTTTGTGCTGAATAAGGCGGATCGCGAAGGCGCGGACCGCGTGGAAGAACAGCTTCACGCCATGCTGGCGCTCGCGCCCGAGCACGATGGCTGGCGTCCGCCGGTAGTGCGAACTGTGGCCACTGAGAATAAGGGCATCGCTGATTTAGCCGGTACAATCGCCAAATTTCGCGACATCACGCAGTCCAGCGAACAGCGCTTGGAGAAAGAAAAGGCGCACTGGAGGCAACGGCTCGTGGAAATGATCAAGGAGCGACTCGTGGAACGCGCACTGGGCGAAGCGGAACAAGCTCATCTTCTCGACGAACTCGCGGCGGCCGTGGCGGCGCGGCGAAAAGATCCATTTTCCGCAGTGGCGGAAATTCTTACGCGTGCGGGTCTTGCATAGCCGTTTTTATTTACAAGGGCAAGAGTCTCGTAAGAAGGGAACTGGAGCAGCCCAATAAGAAATTTGCCCCCATTGTAATGAAATCAGAGTAAGGGAATAAACGAGCCGCTAATGGCCAAATCCAAAAAAAACCAGCGCCCCCCAAAACACTCTTCTGCGCCTGTAGCCATCGGGATCATCGGTGGCAGCGGCCTGTATAGCATGAATGGTCTCGATGACGCTCGCGAGATGCGCTTGAAGACGCCTTTTGGCGCGCCCTCCGACGCGCTCGTGGTTGGTTCGCTGGAAGGGAAACGTGTTGCATTCCTCGCGCGCCATGGCCGCGGCCACCGCATACTTCCTTCGGAAATCAATTACCGCGCAAACGTGTACGCGATGAAGTTGCTGGGGGTCGAGCGCATTATCTCCGTGAGTGCCGTTGGATCGTTGCAGGAAGATCTTCAGCCCATGGAGTTTTTGATTCCCGATCAGTTCTATGATCGCACCAGATTGCGCATTGCCACCTTCTTCGGACAAGGATTGGTGGCTCACGTAAGTTTTGACAAGCCTACGTGCGGCGAATTATCGAGCCTTCTGGCCGAAGCTTGCGAGCAAGCCCACGTCAAAGTGCATCGCCGCGGAACCTACGTTTGCATCGAGGGGCCGCAATTCTCCACGCTCGCCGAAGCCCACGTTCATCGGCAACTTCGTTTTGAAGTGATCGGTATGACCAATGCAACCGAAGCGAAGCTCGCGCGCGAAGCGGAGATTTGCTATGCCACAGTGGCTATGATCACCGATTACGATTGCTGGCACCCCGAGCATGCTTCCGTGACGGCGGCCGACATCATCAGCAATTTAAAGTGCAATGCTGTGAACGCGGAAAACGTGATTCGCGCTGCTATTGGAGCGTTGCCGGCGGGACGCGGTTGTAAGTGTGGCTCAGCGCTGCGGCATGCGCTGGTCACCGACCGCGCCGCGATTCCGGCGGCGGCTAAAAGGCGCCTTGCGGCCATTGTCGGAAAATATCTCACTTAGGAGTCTCAATAAGAATGTCTCTTCTCGTTGTTGGTTCTGTTGCCTTTGACGCGCTGGAATGCCCGCGTGGCAAGGTGGAACGCACGGTCGGCGGCGCGGCAACCTATTTCGCTGTAGCCGCCAGTTTTTTCACCAAAGTGAATCTTGTGGCCATCGTGGGGGAAGATTTCAGCGAAAAAGACGCGGAGATTTTCAAAGGGCGGCGCATCGACACGCAAGGTCTCGAGCGCGTGCCAGGAAAATCATTTTTCTGGTCGGGACGCTATAGCCTGAATCTGAATGAACGCGTGACTCTGGCGACGGAGCTAAACGTGTTTGCGGATTTCAATCCTAAGCTGCCAGACTCCTATCGGAAATCAGAATGCATCTTTCTGGCCAATATTGATCCGACGCTGCAGCGCTCCGTGCTTTCTCAAGTGCGCGGGCGGCCGCGTATTGTCGCCCTCGATACAATGAATTACTGGATTGAGCGGACCCCTGCGGAGCTACGCGAAGTGCTCAAGCACACGCAAATTCTAATGATCAACGATTCGGAAACGCGGCAGCTCTCGAACGAACATAATCTTCTCCTGGCCGCGCGGCATATTTTTAGAATGGGTCCAAAGATTTTGGTGATCAAGCTGGGCGAACATGGCGCGATGATGGTCGACGACAAAGGAGTTTTTTGCGTTCCCGGATTTCCGCTGGAGGAGCCACACGATCCTACAGGCGCTGGTGATAGTTTTGCGGGTGGCTTTATGGGTTATCTAGCCAGCTCCCGCAGCCTCAGTGACGCAACACTGCGCCGCGCCATGGTGTATGGCTCGGTGCTGGGAAGCTTCGCCGTGGAGCGATTCGGACTCGATCGCTTGCGCTCGCTGAAGCGGCGGGAAATTGATGCCCGAGCCCGCCACTTCGTGAAGCTCACGCAATTTCGCTTGTAGCAACGAGAGTCATGCGATTGGAATGACCACTAACGAAATTATCGTCAGGCTTCTATTGGCCGCGGTTCTGGGGGCCGCGGTGGGCCTCGAGCGCGATTTGCATCGCAAACCGGCGGGAATACGTACCACCATGTTCATTTGCATGGGATCGGCGCTGTTTACAATCGTTTCGACGGAAATTGCCAGGTCGGCAGGCGACGCCAGTGGCACCCGCATCGCCTCAAACATCGTTCAGGGAGTCGGGTTCCTGGGCGCCGGTGCCATTCTACGCGATCGCGCCAATGTCGCCGGACTCACGACGGCTGCGTCGCTGTGGACGATGGCTGCCGTTGGTATGGCAGTCGCGGGCGGTCTATTCAAGGTGGCTACTTTTGTGGTTGCTTTGCTGCTTTTTGCATTGGTGATTCTCGGGTGGGTCGAAGACCGGCTGAATCTCAAATCGCGCATGATGATGTTTCGTGTCACGGCCCGTGATTCCAAGGATTTGTTACCCCGAACGCAACAAATACTTCAGGAGCATCGAGTCAAGCCGTCGCACTTTCAGACTTCACGTGCGAAGGAGGGTGTGGTTGCAGAGTTCGACGCCGACGTAAGCCATTACCAGGAACAATCCATTCTTCGCGAGCTCGGTAAGCTGGATGTTCGCGCTGAGGTTATGCCGTTTGAGTCTCGCAAAGATTAAAATAGTCATAAAACTTTGGGGGCATTTAATACAGACGCGATTTTTGTAAACATCGGATTATGCCCAAAATCGTAAAGCCTCCGGCTCTTCGTTCTAATTGCGCGATCGCCCTCATCTCTCCCGCTAGTCCCGCTGATCCGCAGAGAGTTGCCGCCGGTGCGGCTGAACTCGAGCGTCTTGGGTATAGAGTGTCTGTTTTGTCGTGCACGGCGGAGAATTACTTTGCCGGATCTTCAGACGATCGCCGCGCCCAGTTCATGGAAGCGCTAAAGAATGAGGAATTTCGCGCCGTCATCGCCACTCGCGGGGGTTACGGTTCCACTTATCTTTTGGACGCCATGGTTCCAAGTATTCTTCAACAGCCTCGGATTCTGCTCGGTTACAGTGACATCACCACACTGCAAATCTTTGTTTGGCAAAAGCTGGGATGGGTGACATTCTACGGCCCAATGGCTGCCGCGGGTTTAGATGGAGGTTCAGGAAAGCCCTGCGGATACGACCATGAATCGTTGGCGCGCGCTCTTGGCGAAACACAAGCCGGCTGGAGTTTGGATTTGCATGCCGAAACACTCACGACTGGCGAGGCGCAAGGCGTATTGCTGGGCGGGTGTTTGACGCTGGTTGAGGCGACAATAAGAACGCCCTGGGAACTTGACACGGAGCGAGCGATCCTGGTGCTCGAGGATCGCGCGATGAGACCGTACCAAGTTGATCGCGTGCTGACGCATTTGCGCCAGGCAGGAAAGTTAAAGGGCGTGAAGGGAATTGTGCTGGGAGAATTTCCGGAATCGGATGCCCCGGTTCCAAACAGTCCCACGGTTCGCGATGTTTGCCGGCGCATTCTGGGCGATATGGAAATCCCGGTAGTGTTTGGAGCGCCCATCGGGCACACCTCACGGCCGATGTTGACGATTCCGCTGGGTGTTTCCGCTCGATTGCTTGCTGATGGTGAAGGCCAACTCGAAATTCTAGAACCAGCGGTTACGCCATGAATCTTATTTCGAACCACATTTCGCGCATACATCTGCTTGGCATCGGCGGCTCGGCAATGGCGCCGGTTGCGGGCATGCTCAAAGAACGCGGGTACCACGTCACTGGCTCCGATGCGGGCGTGTATCCACCGGCTTCGACGCTTCTTTCGAGCCTGGGAATTTCGTGGTTTGAAAAGTTTAGCGCCGAGAATTTGAAGCCAAGTCCGGACTTGGTGGTCGTCGGCAACGTAATTGCCCGCGGAAATCCTGAGATTGAATTTGTCCTGAACGAGAAAATTCCTTACCGTTCCATGGCTCAAATACTCGAAGAATTGTTTCTGCCCGGCCACGAATCGCTTGTGGTTACGGGCACTCATGGAAAAACCACCACCACGGCGATGCTCGCGTGGATGTTTCAGGTGGCGGGGCGGCGCCCCAATTTTCTGGTTGGCGGAGTAGCTGAGAATTTTGGCAAGAGCTACGGCCTGGGCGGCGGAGAAGAATTCATCCTCGAGGGCGATGAATACGAAACAGCATTTTTCGATCGTGGCCCAAAGTTTTTTCACTATCATCCCGACAACCTAATTATCACTTCTGTCGAATTCGACCACGCCGATATCTACAGTGATCTCGCGGCGATCGAGCTGCAATTCCGGCGCCTCGTGAATCTGGTGCCGCAGCGCGGCCGCGTAGTGATCTGGGGCGATCGCGAGGCATCGGGTTCTGCCATTCGCCGAGCCAGTGAGCGTGCGTTGTGCCCCGTGGAAACGTACGGTTTCGATCCCGAGAATGATTGGATCGCCGGAGATGTGAATATAGCCAACGATGCTACTGAATTTCGCATTGCCCATCGGCGCAAGGAAATCGCGCGCGTGCGTATGGACGCATTTGGAAGGCACAACGTGCTGAATGCGCTGGCGGCAGCGGCGATTGCGAGCGGCCATGGGATCCAGGGCGGAATGATCGAGCAGGCGCTCGCTACTTTTCGAAATGTCCGGCGCAGGATGGATATTAAGGGTGAAGAGCGTGGCGTCCTCGTGGTGGACGACTTCGCGCATCATCCGACTGCCATTCGCGCCACACTCGAGGCCGCGCGCGCGCGTTGGCCTGGACGGCGAATGTGGGCGGCATTTGAACCACGCTCGAATTCGATGCGCCGCAAAGTCTTCGAGGCGACGCTGCCCGATGCGCTTTCTATCGCTGACGCTGTAGTGCTTGGAGCGGTCCATCGCGCTAAAGAAATAGGTGATGAAAAGCGCTTTGCCCCTGAATCCGTGGTAGCAGGCGTTCGTGCCAAGGGTCGAATTGCGGAGGCGCTTTCCTCCGCGGATGGGATCGCCGATTACATTTCGGGACATTCTCGAGAAGGCGATGTAGTGATTGTAATGTCCAACGGCAGCTTTGACGGGCTCTGCGACAAACTTCTAGAGAAGCTCCGAGCCTCCGTGATTGCCGGGTCTGTTGGCAACAAGGAAGGGACCTAGCGTTGGCGCCGAGGAATTGCTCATTTTATTTTGCGTGCCGCATAGCAAAACATATCTCCCAAGTGGTTATTCTGGGCATTTGTTCCGTAGTTTCCTCCGCGGTTAGCGCAAGCGCCACCGTTCAATACACGATTTCTCTTGCGCAACCCGAGAAACATTTCTTCCACGTCACGATGAAGTTTGATTCCGCGCAAAACAAGACAGCGGTTCAGCTTCCGGCATGGAATGCGCTTTATCAAATTCGCGATTTTGCTCATCGTGTGGCGGATTTGCGCGCAACAAATCAGGCGGGACAGGCGCTTAGCATCACCAAGCTCGACAAGCAAACCTGGCAGGTGGTGGGGGACGGATCGCTGCAGATCAAATATGACGTTTATTGGGACGATCCCGGTCCTTTCAACTCGCAACTGAACTCTTTTCACGCGTTCCTTAATCTTGGGGAGATTTTGCTGTATGGAGAAGCCCGCCGCAAAGAAGGTGTCGAAGTGCGCTTGGTGGATATACCCCAGAATTGGTCGGTGGGCACCTCCTTGAAAGGAGAATTGCGGGGGCGCGCTGCTGTTTATTCGGCCGAAAATTACGATGAGCTGGTGGACGGGCCAGTCGAAATAGGTGTTTTTCAGACGATCGTTATACAGGAGCATCCACGCATTAGCGCCGTGATCCACGGTGATGGTTGGAAGCCGGAGCAATTCATCTCGCCGCTGCAAAGAATTTGCTCGTACGAAATCGGTTTGATGCGTGGTGCGCCATTCGAGCAATACGTTTTCATTTTCCACGTCGGAGAGGCGGCGAAAGGAAGCGGCGGGGGTATGGAACACGCGACGTCGACGGCAATCGCGATTGCATCGATGCAGGCGATGCCGGGCGTTTCGGCGCACGAGTTTTTCCATCTCTGGAATGTAAAACGGATTCGGCCGCAGTCGCTCGAGCCGGTGGATTACACCAGAGAAATGTGGACGCGCTCCCTGTGGTTTGCCGAAGGAGTCACGAGCACGTACGCGGCGTACACGCTGTTGCGCAGCGGTCTCTGGAGCAAAGAAATATTCTTTGCGGACCTGGGCAGCCAAATCACCGAACTGGAGTTGCGGCCTGCGAACCGCTGGAAAAGCGCCGAGGAAGCGAGCCTCGACGCATGGCTCGAAAAGTATCCGCTCTATCGACGCTCGGCATTCAGCATCTCGTATTACACCAAGGGGCAAATCTTGGGCGTGCTGCTGGACATATTGATTCGAGATGCGACAGAGAATCGCAACAGCCTTGACGATATGATGCGCGGGTTGAATGAGGAATTCGCAAAGAAAGGAAAATTCTACGCGGAAGGAGATTTGCGCTCCATGGCCGAGAAAGTTTCCGGAAAGAGCCTGGGCGATTTTTTCGTTCGGTACGTTTCTGGAGCGGAGGAACTGCCTTATCGGGATGTTTTTACCCGGGCCGGGCTCATCGTCAAGACCACGGAGCGGAAAGCGGCGACCTTTGGGTTTTGGCCACAACGCACGGAATTAGAAAATATGATTGCTTCGGACGTTGATCCCGACGGTGCGGCCGCCCGGGCTGGGCTTCGCGAGGGCGATATTTTACTTACACTGAATGATGTTGCCTTTCCGCAACGCAGTGAACGCTGGTTGCGTGAACACGCTCCGGGGGAGAGCGTGAAACTGCGTTTTAGGCGCGGGGCCGAGGGAAGCGAGATCAGGTTCACTCTGGACGGGAGTATAGAACGTACGGATCAGGTGGAGGAGCTGGCCAAAGCGACGGAAAAACAGAAGCGCATCCGCGACGGGCTGCTTCGCGGAACAACCGTTAATCTACGAGGAGCCAGCGCCAGTGAATGACCGCTCCCGCTCTTCGCTCCGGCGTTCGCTGGGGCATTTCCAACAATGCGTGCACGAAGCGCCTGCGATGTGATACAAGCGGCCCGGAATCTTTCCTCATGATTCGTACAGCCTTAGCCGCGATTTTGTTGAGCCTTTATATCCTTGTGCTGGGTCCTCCGCTTATCTTGTTCACACTTTTAACGCAAAGGGTGGCGCCCCTGTATCGCATGGGAATTGGCGGCGTGATGGCGGTCATGCGCGCCGTGGGAGTCCGCGTGCGTGTGGAAGGATTGGAAAATATTCCCCGGGGCGTTTGCCTGTTTGTAGCCAATCATACCAGTACTGTCGATCCGCCGGCGGTGGTGGGCGCGATTCCCCGGCGTGTTGCGATCATGGCCAAGGAGTCCCTGTTCCGCATTCCGATTGTGGGCCGGGCATTTCTCCTGGCGCGATTTGTGCCGGCGAATCGCGCTAACCGCGACGCGGCTATTGCGGCCGTGGAAAAAACGGTTGAGCACATGCGCCAGGGCGTTTCCTTTTTGATTTATCCCGAAGGGACGCGCAGCAACGATGGGCGGTTGCAGGAGTTCAAGAAGGGTGCGTTTGTAATGGCAATCAAAGCCGGCGTACCGATTGTGCCGGTGGCTTGTTCCGGTGCGCACAAGGTGATGCCCAAGAGAGACCTCAAGCTTCGTCCCGGAGAGATACTGGTGCGGTTCCAACCGGCGATCAATGCCGCAGGTTACACACTGGCACGGCGCGACGCGCTCAGCCGGGAAGTGCATTCTTCGCTGGCCGCCGGGTTGCCTGACGAGCAGCGTCCGCTGGAAGATGCCGCTAGGGAAGCTCCCCAAAACCCGTAGTCGCAAACCGCAAACCCCAAACCGCAAACATAGAGCCGCGGCGGGCGCAATGTACTACACTGCGCCCGCGCAGCCATGCTTGTAGGACGAGCAAGGTTCTAGTCGTTTATTTAAAACTCAAGCCGTTGCCGCTTGGACGTTAGCAGCGGCTGCGTCGGCAGCGAGTTGAGCCGCCGTCTTGGCAACCAAACGTATGGTCCAGAAGTCATCGGCAAGATTACTGTCCGTCAGGTAGGCATAGGGCATTGTGCAGTAGCCTTGCATTCCCCATGCAGCGCCCCAAGAGTTCCGGACGATAAAACGCTGACTACTATCGTCGTACCCGACGCCGAGAACGGCATGACCGCCAAGCACTTTTTCTCCAGATGCGGGCATTGAGACCACACCCGTCTGGCTTACTTGAGGACTTTCAAAGCTGACATACACCGTATATCCAAAAACAAAGGGGTAACCGGCGGCCAGACAACCCTTCATCTGGTTGAGAAGCTGCGGGACGCGCTGGTACTGTACTGCTTTCCCGAGCGGGGCATCTTTAAAAGCGGGTGGCGGAGGGCGTTCGGCAAATCTCTTGATGTCGTAGCCCCAGTCTGTTTCGGGACATGCGCCGATGGATCCGACGGTCTTAATCCCGTCGCGGATCCGTGCACCGCTGTCGGAATTCAGCGTGCCTTCCATTGCTCTTTCGTTGTAGTAAATAAAAAGTCTGGAAGGCGTGAACATTTCAGTCCCTGCTTGAGCTGTTCGAATTCCAGGGCGGCTGCAATGGCATTCGCCGTACAGCTCCCCAAGCTACCCTGATCGTAAATTTGTTTGGGGCAATTGGGCCTTAAGTCGATCTTGGGAGGAAGAGTCGTGACCGTCTCGGGAGCTGCTGCAAAGAGAAAGTCCCGCTGGTCCGGTAAATCGGGAACCCAACCATAAAAATGATTTGGCATATTGAATCTCCTTCAAAGGCACGAGGCCGGAATGACCTCACGCGGGGTTGTGAACGTACGCGCACGATATATATAAAATCGTAACGTGTCAATCAAATTCCAAAGCCGGGAGGGAATGAACTTCCGGAACCATAAGCGCGAGCCTTTTCGAACACGGGGAATTGACACCCTTTTCGCACGGGAGCGGCGAAAGTTCTCTTCCGCGAAATAACGGTATCGTGGGTACTAGCAACTGGCTAAAACTACGAACAAACCACGGTAGCAGGGAGATCCATCACGAAGGTGTCTATTTCAATTCTTGTTCAATATAGCTTCACGGCTGAACTTTATCTTTTAGGCGGGAGATTTCGGCTTGGAGCTCGTGAACAGCCTTTTGTAAGTCGGGGAGGCGGTTTAGAGCGGCCATGTTCTTAAGCCATTGTTTGTTTTCGATGGCAGGGTAACCTGAGTAGAGGGATTTGGCAGGGATGTCGTTAGGGGCGCCGCTTTGGGCGGTCAGGACCGCGCCATCGCCGATAGTGAGATGCCCAGCTGCGCCGACTTGCCCGGCCAGTATGCATTTGTTTCCTACGCTGGTGGAGCCGGCCAAGCCGACCTGTCCGCAGAGTATGGTGTCTTCACCGATTTTACTGGCATGGCCTACCAGGACTAAATCGTCCAGCTTGGCGCCCCGACGGATGCGCGTTTCGCCGATGGTAGAGCGATCGACGCAAGAGTTAGCCTGAACCTCGACATCATCTTCCAAAACCGCAGGACCCGACTGCAGCATCTTGTACCAGCGGCCGTCCCGCTGACGAGCGAAGCCGAAGCCGTCTCCTCCAATAATTACGCCATTTTGAAGAATTACGCGCTCGCCAATCTGGCAGCCTTCGCGGACGACCGCGTGGGCGTGGGCAAAGAAATCGTCGCCAATACGCGCGTCGCGATAGATGGTGACGAAGCTGTGCAGAACGGCGTTGCGGCCAATTTCGACATTCGCATCCAGATAACAGTACGGGCCTATGTGGGCGCCGTCGCCGACTTTGGCGCTGGAATCGATTATTGCCGTTGGATGGATGCCAGGAGCGTAGCGAGGGGGCGCGTAAAAGATTTCAATAGCATGGGCGAAAGCAAGATAAGGGTTGGCCGAGCGCAGGGTGGTGAGGGGAGGGGCGTCAGCAGGACGGTGAATCGCGATTCCTTCCTCAATGAAGATCCCTGAGGCACGCGTGCTTTCGAGGAGAACGCGATAGCGAGGATTGGCTAGAAATGTAAGCTGGCCGGGAGCAGCCGTTTCGATGCCCGCGACTCCCGTGATCTCGATGTCCCCTTCCCCTTCGACGCGGCAATTTAACTGCTGAGCGATCTCGGCTAGTCTCATCTCGGATTTTTTCTCCTGATCGAGAATGGTTACGGCTAAAACCCAGTAGCAGTGAGTCTCGCATAGGCGAAATCAGGAAGTACAGGGAAGGTGAGAAGCTATTCCGTGAAGAGTTTACTTTGGCCAGGAGGCACAGGTAAGACCGGCTTGCGTCGCGCGATGCCCACCACACCCAGGACAGTCATCTCGACCAGCGCAGTGCGAGGCACAAAGATTCGCACGGTCGGCGAGTTCAAATCTGGCGGAGTGATTTGCACGCCGCGGTCCAACAGGGTCAGCAAATCGTTTGGAACGACGCCTTCGATGACGTCGCCGTCGGTATAACGAAGCCGCACCCACAGGCCGTCGAGCTTGGGCCGGCTGAGGAATGCCTTGCGCTCGGGCTCGAAGCCGTCGCTAAAATCTTTTACGAAATAGATACCCCGAATGCGGTCGAGGGTGATGGATTCGTGCTCACCATCGATGGTTAGAAGGTCAACGTGTGGAAGCGTTCCCAAGGAAGTCGGGTTGAGGTAACCGCGAAGCGAGCCGTGGTCGGAAAGTAGAACCACAACTTTTTTGTGAGTAGAGGCTGGAGCGCGAGCTTTCACAGTTGGGAGCCGCCCCAGAGTGAGGCGCGGAGGTGCGCAGTTGCTATTGCCGCACGGGTATGTTATGGTAAGCGTCCCATGATGTCAAGTGGTTATTTTTCTATGGTTTAGGCCGGGGGCCGCCGACGCTTGACCGAAAAGAAGCAGATCCTCAAGTCCGCTTCAATAATCACTATCGTCACGATTTTTAGCCGCATCCTCGGCTATTTTCGCGACCAGCGCTTCGCCGAACTGCTAGGCACAACCTTGGCAAGCGATTCCTTTGTTTTAGCGTACCGCATTCCCAACTTGATGCGTCGATTGGTCGGCGAAGGGTCAATGACGGCTTCTTTTATACCCGTTTTCACGGGCTATATGGCTGACAAGACCAGGGAAGAGGTTTGGGACTTCGCCAACCGGCTTTTTTGGACCCTCGCGGTAGTGTTAGCGGTGCTGACGGTTATGGGGATGATGTTTTCACCAGCCCTGATTCACATGTTCACCGCGGGAGGAAAGGACCAGCTCCATTGGGAAGAGGCGATTTACCTGAATCGCATCATATTTCCTTATATTTTCTTTATCGGCCTGGCAGCGCTGGCGATGGCTATCCTAAACTGCTTTCATGTGTTTGGCCTGCCAGCCGCTACGCCAATCTTGTTGAACGTCGCGATCATAGTATTTTCCTACAGTTTTGCCTGGCGACACTTTAAAGATCCGGCCATCTCGCTCGCTGTGGGGGTTCTAGTGGGGGGCACCCTGCAGTTTCTGGTTCAGGTGCCACTGCTCATCCAACATGGAATGCGCTTCAATTTTGGTTTTTCCCTCTCGCATCCGGGAATTCGAGCGGTGGGAAGGCTGATGTTACCCGGCTTCTTTGGAATTGGGATCTCCCAAGTGAATTTTTTTGTGGACACATTTTTTGCGACATCCGCAAAAATGCCCCAAGGCAGCGTATTCGCCCTGTACATCGCGGACCGGGTAATGGAGCTGGTGCTGGGAGGGTATGCAATTGCCGTAGCTACGGCAATTTTGCCAATGATGTCGCACCAGGCGGCGGCGCGGGATTTCGAGGCATTGAAAAAAACCTTCGCGTTTTCGTTGCGCATCGTGTCGTTCATCACCATCCCCGCAGCGGTAGGACTTATCATTTTTCGCGAACCGATTATCCGCGTTCTATTTCAGCATGGGCACTTCCTCAAGGAATCCACCAGGCTGACGGCGCGGGCATTGCTTTACTATGCCGGAGGGTTGCCGGCCTTTGCGGCCATCAAGCTGATTGTGCCGGCGTTTTATTCCACTCAGGATACGAAAACGCCCGTCCGCGTGGCGGCATTTGCATTGGTCATTAACATCGTATTAAATACACTGTTTCTCGCGGTATTCTTCAAAACCTTTCAAAATGGCGGGCCGGCGCTTGCTACGTCCCTTTCGGGATACTTTAACTTTTTCGCGCTCATCGTCATATTCCGTTGGCGATTCGGGCGGCTGGGCACCATGGAAATTCTCGGATCGTTTTTGAAAATTTGTGCCTGCACCGGAGTGATGGGCGTGGTGTTCGGGATCGCGCTGCACTATACGCATTTCATGGACCAGCCGCGATTTTCTGTGCAGCTTTTGCTTTTTATAGCGTTAATTGCCGGAGCCACGCTCTTTTATCTTTTACTGACGTGGATATTTCGCTGTCCTGAAATAGAAGAGGTCTACGGAATAGCGGTACGAAGCGAGCGCAACCCGATTGGTACGGGCATGGCGGAGTAAAATTGCAAAGTACGATTGACGCATATCTGAATTTTATAATCGTGGAGAAGGGGCTCTCGCCCAATACTTTCCAGGGGTACCGCCGCGATCTAATGAAGCTGGCGGCTTATGCGAAAGTACACAAGTTGGAGCTTGCGTCCATTACGCGCGATGATTTGGTAGGGTTCCTGGCTAGCTTGTACCAGAAAAAAATGGATAGCCGCTCGGTGGCCCGTAACCTGGTCACGTTGCGGAACTTCTTCCGCTTTGCCCAGCGTGAAGAGCTGGTAGTCGTCGATCCGTCGGTTAACCTGGAATCACCGAAGATACACCAATCACTGCCAGGTTATCTCAGGATGGAGGAAATCGATCGGCTGTTGGAGATGCCGGATTTAAAAACACCACTGGGCTTACGCGACAAAGCCATGCTCGAGGTGCTTTATTCCACCGGGTTGCGGGTCACGGAGTTGACCAACTTGCGGGTGAACGACATCGAGATGAAGATGGGATGCCTGCGATGCATTGGTAAGGGCGACAAGGAAAGATTGGTGCCAGTAGGCAGAAAAGCGCTGACTGCAGTAGAGAGCTTTATGCTGGAGGCGCGCCCTGAACTTTTGCGGCGGCGACGCACCGGCCCTACCGTCCCCTTCCTTTTCGTAAACGCACGCGGGGAAAAGCTCAGCCGGGTAGGAGTCTGGAAAATTCTTTCGGCTTATGGACGCCGGGCGGGTTTGCGCAAGCCCCTGACTCCGCACAAGCTGCGCCATAGCTTTGCGACACATTTGCTGGAACGCGGAGCCGACTTGCGTTCGGTGCAGTTGATGCTGGGGCATGCTGATATTTCCACCACTCAGATTTACACGCACGTGATTGAGGAGCGCCTGAAGGAAGTTTACAGAGCGCACCATCCGCGCGCGTGAGGCCCAATACCAGTGCGCCTGCGGGGAGTTGCCGGTTGAGCCGGGGTGAAGCTTCCCCCCTGGGGCGTCCAGAAATACGAGGAGCGAAATGCCTGATTACATGTATGCACTAGAAAGCCGCCTTTCTGCGGAACAGCGAGCGGCGATGATGCGGGTGCAAGAGCTGGCTGTGGCGACTGGAGCCAACGTTTACCTGACGGGAGGAGCCGTGAGGGACCTGGTATCCGGTGCGCCCATCCGCGATTTGGACTTCACGCTGGAAGCGCATCCCGCGCGACTCGTTCGCGAGCTTGAAAAAGGTGGTGCTGAAGTTCTCTCCGAAGATGAAAAACTCCGCCACATTGAAGTGATGTTTACAGGAGGTTGTGCGGGCAGCTTGGCTGCTGCACGCGACGATGTTTATACGCGCCCGGGGACCAACCCGGAATATAGGTGGTCCACAATCATGGAAGATTTGCGGAGGCGCGATTTCTCCCTGAATGCGATCGCCATCTCGCTCAATCCGCATTCGCGCGGATTGCTCCTGGACCCGACTAATGGTTTGTCGGATATCGAGAATCACGAAATTAGAGCGCTTTCGATACATAGTTTCACCAACCAGCCAGTTCGCCTGCTCCGGGCCCTAAGGTATGCGGCGCGCATGGGATTCAAGCTGGAGACTCGCACCGCGGAATGGCTGGCCTTGGCCATGGAGCGCAGCATGCACGAGCAAATTCCGCCCCACGACGCGGGGCAAGAATTGCAACAGTTGGCACGCGAAGATAAGCCTTCCACAATTCTAAAATCTTGGGAGTCACAAGGATTGATTGGCGCTCTTCACCCACAATTGGCGCGGCGACATCCGGATTATGAGGCCCTGCATCGCTTGATGAAAGTGCGCGATGACCTGATCGCCTCCGGATTGCGGCCGATTCTGACAACTCCGGCCATTCACGCTGTTTTGGCCCGGCTGAAGGATCGCGAGCGGAGCGCGGCCATCTCGCGCATGGGATATCGCTCCAAAGAGGGCGAAGCGATCCTCGGAATGGAAGGGGACGCGGCTAAAGCACAGAAGATTCTAACGGGCCGCAAAACCGCCGATCCTGCCGAGGCATTCCGGTTTTTGGAAAAACTGCCCCTCGAGCAGACGGCCTACCTCCTGGCGGAATCTTCGAACTCCAAGGTGCTGGGAAAGATTCGAAATTACTTGCACAAATGGCGGCCCTTGCGTCTGGCTCTTCCCAGTGTGGAAATAGAACTCGAAGGTCTGGGTATGTCGCGCGGTCCAAAATTTGAAAAGGTAATCGAGGAAACTTTTAAGCAGCAACTGTTGGGCAAGGGGCGCAATCCTGAAGATCGGGTAAGGTTGCTGCGAAAATTATCCGGCATAAAAGCGCCCCCGAAAAAGAAAATCATCGAAGAAAAGAGAAGCAAAGGCGCGGAAAAGTTTGCGGCCAAGCGGCTTGAGGCTCATGAGGCTTCGATCGGGAAACAAAAGCGGCCGAAGGGCGCCTCGCCGGCTGCGGCAATCCCTGATGGCGCCGTGGAAAAGTCCGCTAAGAAGCCGCGAGAGAAGGCCTCTGCAAAGGCAAAAGGCGGCGCGCCTTCAAAACGTTCCAAACCCAAGAAACCGCCCACGCACAAGAGATCGAAGAAATCCACGAAACGATAGCAGCGTCCGAGCGGCGCTGTGGAAAACGCTCTCGCAAAAAAAAACGCTGCGGTTTAGAATGAACGAACATGGTCCAGCGGAAATTCGTACATCTGCACGTCCATACAGATTTTAGTCTGCTTGACGGCGCCTGCGAGATTGGTGAGCTGCTCGATGAAACGTCGCGTCGTGGCACGCCCGCCGTGGCGGTCACCGATCACGGAAATCTTTTCGCGGCGGCGAACTTTTATCACGAGGCCAGTAAGCGCAACGTAAAGCCGATTATTGGCTGCGAGGTTTATGTTGCCAAGGGCAGCCGCCACGATCGCGGGGAGAAGAGCAGTGGCGCTCAAGATGGCAGCGCCGGAAAAAGCGCCGGCGAGCCTGGGATGCGCGGCAGCAACCATCTTTTGCTGTTGTGCGAAAACACCGAAGGTTATCGCAATCTGCTGAAACTGGTATCCGCAGGTTTCCTGGAAGGCTTCTACTACCGCCCTAGAATCGATTATGAGCTCCTCGCAAAACACAGCAAAGGCCTGATTGCATTGTCCGCGTGTCTGCGCGGTGCGGTCACCGAAGCAGTAGTCGAGGAGCGAGTTGACGCAGCTCGGGAAAATGCCTATCGCTTGCGCGATATTTTCGGCAAGGGGAATTTTTTCCTCGAAATTCAAGATCAGGGCCTGGAAATTGAAAAAAGCGTCAACCGCGAACTCTTACGCCTTTCCAAAGAGACAGGAATTCCGTTGGTGGCTACCAACGATTGCCACTACCTCACGCAATCCGACTCGCACGCGCAGGAAGTTTTGCTGTGCATCCAGACCGGTAAAACGATGGGCGATCCACAGCGGATGAAATTTGCCACGGATCAGTTTTATTACAAGACCGGCGACGAAATGGCTCAAGTGTTTGGAGAAATACCCGATGCGCTTGACCGCACGCTCGCCATAGCGGAGCGTTGCCAGGTAAAAATTGAGCGCGTTGCCAATCCTTTCCCGGAATTCAACGTACCCGCGGGGCATACTCCAGATTCGTATTTTGAAAAAGTGACTCGCGAGGGTTTTGCATCGCGTGTTCAGGGGCTGGAGAAACTGGCGAAGCAAGGGCTATTGCGCCATCCTCTGGAAAACTACGAGCGCCGCTTGGGCGACGAGATTGAAATGATCAAGAAGATGCGGTTCGCCGGCTACTTCTTGATTGTTTGGGATTTCATTCATTATGCGAGAGCTCAGGGCGTACCGGTGGGACCGGGGCGCGGTTCAGCGGCAGGCAGCCTAGTCAGCTACGCGCTGCGGATTACGGATATCGATCCTCTGCAATACGACCTGCTCTTCGAGCGCTTCCTGAATCCTGAGCGCGTCTCGATGCCGGACATTGATATTGATTTTTGCATGCGCCGGCGCGGCGAAGTGATTGATTATGTCACGCAAAAGTATGGCCGCGAAAACGTCGCGCAGATTATCACCTTTGGGACAATGGCTGCGAAGGCCGCGATCAAAGATGTCGGCCGCGCCATGGACATTCCTTACGGTGACGTCGACCGGTTGGCCAAGCTTGTTCCCAATCAATTGAATATTGAACTCGCAGACGCGCTTAAGCAATCCGCCCAAATGCGTTCGCATGTGGAAGGAGACGACCGCTTGCGCGAATTGATGAGCGTGGCCTTGCGCCTGGAAGGAATGGCCCGCCACGCGTCCACTCACGCTGCCGGCGTCGTGATTTCCCCGCAGCCTCTTACCGAGATTGTTCCCGTTTACAAAACGAACCGCGATGAAATAACCACGCAATACGACATGTCCGCACTCGAGCGGCTGGGTCTGCTCAAGATGGACTTTCTGGGGCTGACTACCCTTACGGTGCTGAATGACGCCGTGCGCATGGTGAAGCAAAATCGCGGTGTTGAACTGGATCTCGAGACACTTCCTCTCGACGACGCGGAAACGTACAAATTGTTTGCGCGTGGTGACACGACTGCCATTTTTCAATTTGAGTCCCACGGCATGCGCGATATTTTGCGCCGCTATCAGCCGACTCGCTTCGAGGACCTCACCGCTCTCAATGCTCTCTATCGCCCCGGCCCGATTCAGGGCGGCATGATCGATGACTTTATTAATCGCAAGCAAGGCAAAAAGAAGGTCACTTACGATTTGCCCGAGCTCCAGGAAATTCTGGACGAAACTTATGGCGTGATCGTTTACCAGGAACAGGTCATGCAGATTGCCAACCGCCTGGCGCGGTTTTCCCTGGGTGAAGCGGACATCTTGCGCCGCGCCATGGGCAAGAAGAAGCGTGAAGAAATGGCGGCGCAACGCGAGAAATTCCTTACAGGATGCCGTGCGCAGAAAATCCCGGAGAAAAAAGCCGAGCGAATCTTCGACCTGATGGCCGAATTCGCCGGTTACGGTTTTAATAAATCGCATTCCTGCGCGTACGCGCTCCTGGCTTATCAGACGGCTTATCTGAAGACGCATTTTCCGGTCGAGTTCATGGCCGCGCTGCTTACCTCGGAAGCAGGGAACACGGAAAAGGCTGTGAAGTACATCAACGAAGCGCGGGGCATGGGAATTACCGTTTTACCTCCGGATGTTCACGAAAGCGATTTGTATTTCACGCCGGTGGGCCAAGCAATTCGATTTGGCCTCGCTGCCATCAAGAATGTTGGGGAGAATACCGCCGTAGGCGTGTTCGAAGCGCGTGCACGCGTTGGCAATTTCGGCTCGCTGGATAATTTCTGCCAAGAGCTGGATCCCCGATTGATCAATCGGCGCGTGCTCGAAAGCCTCTTGAAATCCGGTGCTATGGACGCCTTTGGAGACCGCGCGCGGCTGCTTGCAGCTGCGGACCGCGCTCTAGAACGCGCGCAGAAAGCAGCGCGGAATCGGAGCTCCGGCCAGCACGGTATGTTCGCCGGCTCTTGCGGACCGGGTACATTTGAGGACTTGCCGGAAGTCCAGCCGTGGTCTGAAGAAGAACGCCTGGCCGGTGAATACGCGGTGCTCGGATTTTACGTCTCAGGACACCCGCTTGCAAAATACTCGGGGCGCCTAAAAGAGCTAAACGCCATCGACCTGGATTCGCTTGAGGCGAAGCGTAACGGCGAAGAGATCACCATCGCCGGAATCGTAGTTGCCACGCGGCCGATGCGCTCGCGAAAGGGTGCTCGGTGGGCTATATTCACGCTTCAGGACTTGACCGGCGTGCAAGAGCTCCTGGCTTTTCCGGAAGCGTTTGTGAAAATTGAGAAAATGTTGAAAGCCGGCGCGCCCCTTCTGATTAAGGGCCGAGTCGATAGGGAAGAAGCCGCCGGAACGCGAGTGGTCGTATTGGACGCGCGGCTTCTGGAAGACGCTGCCGCTGCGCCTGCGCTGATGCGCGTGCGAGTGGATCTGGCGGAGATCGACGAATCGACGATTGATCGATTGCAGGAACTTTTTGAAAGAAGGCCTGGGACGTGTCCGGTTACCTTTGAACTGCTGTTGCGTGATGGTACTCATGCTACGCTTCAGGCCCAGCAGCGTGTGCGCGCCGACCGGGCCCTCGTGGCTGCGGTCTGTGAGATGTGCGGACCCGATGCCGTGGAAGTCGTTCGCTGATGCGGGCGTTAGCGTGATGCTTGGGGCAAAGCTACTGTGAAGATGCGCCGGAAAAAAGTAATCGAAGCGCTCGAAAGGGAAGTCGAAGAACTTCGGCGGCTGGGCACGGTCGATAGACCCGAGGCTGATCTGGAGCGCATTCGTAGTGAAGTTGCGGAACTAAAGCGTGAGTTTTACACCAACATGGGTCCTTGGCAACGCGCCCAGATTGCGCGCCATCCGCAGCGCCCCTACACACTGGATTTTATTCGTCTTCTTTTCACGGACTTCATGGAACTTCATGGCGATCGTGGCTTTGGCGAAGACCCTGCGATTGTCGCGGGCTTCGCGCGTTTTCGTGGACGCCCCGTAGCCGTCGTGGGCCACCAGAAGGGTCGCGACACGAAACAGCGTTTGATTCGCAATTTCGGGCAACCGAAACCCGAAGGCTTTCGCAAAGCTCTCCGCGTGATGCAGCTCGCGGCAAAATTCTCCCGCCCGATTTTTAGTTTTATTGATACGCAGGGCGCTTATCCCGGCATTGACGCGGAAGAACGTGGACAGGCGGAGGCCATTGCCAGGAATTTGCGTGAGATGACGCGGCTCCCCACACCCATCATTGTCTCTGTCACCGGCGAGGGCGGCTCGGGCGGCGCGTTGGCTATCGCGGTGGGAGACAAGGTCAACATCCTGGAGAATGCTTTTTACTCCGTTATCTCGCCCGAGGGATGCGCTGCGATCATGTGGCGAGATTCTTCGAAGGCAGAGACGGCGGCAACCGCCTTGAAAATTACTGCGAAGGATCTGCTCGAGTTGGGAATCGTTGACGAAATTGTGCCAGAGCCCGAAGGGGGCGCCCACCTGGACCATGAAGCGGCGGCCCAGCTTCTCGAGCCTGTTCTGGAGCGAAATATGATGGAGCTGATGAACCTGCCTGCTCGCGAACTAGTCGAAGCTCGCTACGAAAAATTTCGTGGCATGGGCCAATTTTTTGAAGGAGGCGACACATAGCGCTCGCCAAATTCGGCGACGCTGTCTTATCACCTTTGGTTCGCATCCACGCGACTCGCTGCGGATACTCCCCTGAGAATTCACCTGCCCCCACCCTTAGCTGATTAGCTACCAAGATTAGGAACGCGGTTGTGCCGCCGCTGTGGCTACCATAGGCTACTCATGCAGACGATATTCCACCGCGGCTTGATCAACGTGCGGAGCTGCAACAAGCAACAAGGACCTGGAGGCTTTTGTTAATGTCTGAACCCTTCCGCCCTTTTGAGCGGCTCGTAGAGATCACCATCTTCGGCAAGAAGTTCCAAGTTCCAGAGAAGAACTCCGTGCTGCGTTGCTTTCAATATATTAGTCCGGAGACCGTGCCCTATGGACGGTTTTGTTGGAATCAGGAATGTCAGTATTGCCGCGTTATGTGCCAGCTTCCCGATGATGATCAGCCCAGGGAAATGCTGAGCTGCAAATTTATCGTCATGCCCGGAATGGCCATCACGGAAATCAGTCAGGAACTGAAGTGGTGCCTGCGGGCCAAACTTCCTTCTGACGCTCCCGTATCCCGTTAACATTTCGATCCTCCTTGCTTTCGCTTCCGCAAAGGTTTTTCTGGGTCATTCTCGCCCGCTGGTTCGATGTTACAAGCTCTTGGCACTCCGCCTTTCAGCGAAAGACTCCGCAAAGTGGTATCGCGCATTGAAGCGCCGGTTCCCATGCCACGTTTGTTTATTCCTGCATTGAACTGGCGTTCCGCGTGACATGTGCTAGACTCGGCGCGTCGGCCGGCTATTGACTGTTAGGGAACTGTATCCTCCGTCTGACAACGTCCTGACTTAATTGTGATAGAATTGGCGTAAGCCTAGAAATAGACGGAGGAATCCGTGAAAGCGAAAGCTAAGTTCACGGTTGGTGTGGGGATCATTGTGGTCGCGCTGGTAGCGTTAGCGGTGCTCGGAGCACGCGACAGCAAGACGTATTACCACACAATCGCGGAGCTGCCCACCCTGCAAGGTGCGGCCATGCATCAGCGGATGCGTATTGGTGGCACGGTGCAGCCGGGGTCAATCGAGCGCGTCCAAGGGCGCATTGACTTCACGTTGCTCGGCGAAGGCAAGAGCCTCCCTATCAGTTACGTTGGCAGCGATCCGCTGCCGGACACTTTTGTCGATAATTCGCAGGCCCTCGTCGAGGGGCATCCAACACCCAATGGCCGCTTTGTCGCGGAGCGAGTACAGGCCAAATGTGCCTCGAAATATGAGGCTACGCCCGGCCAATCCGCGCCCAAAGTCCGCGATTACTCAAATAAGAAGGGCTAGCGTGCCGCAAAGTCAGCTTTAACGGAGCCGCCTTGGACCTCTTTGGATCTTTCTCTTTATTACTGGCCTTTGTTTGTGCGCTTTACGCGATTGGCGCGGGCATCGCTGCCATTCGCACGCGAAACGCTCTGCTGATCAAGAGCGCCCGGAACTCCGGCTTTGCGGTCTGCGTTCTGACCATGGCCGCGTCAGCGAGCCTGGCTTACCTCTTTTTCTCCGATAACTTCTCAAGCGCTTACGTCGCCGCCCACAGCAATCGCGATCTCTCGCCTTTTTACAAAATAGCTGCTTTCTGGTCCGGTCAGGAAGGCTCCTTATTATTCTGGAGTCTGCTTCTTTCTATTTACGTTTTTTCGGTGCTGTTTGCTTACCGCGGGAAGCACCCGGAGTTGATGCCGTACGTCGGCGTCGTTCTTGCCGGAGTACAACTGTTTTTTCTTTCACTGAATAACTTTGTTGCGAATCCGTTTCAGGTGTTGGGCGTTGTCGGGGCCGGCGGAGTGCAATACACGGCGCTAGCGGACGGCGCGGGCCTCAACCCCTTGCTGCAGTATCCCGAAATGGTGATTCATCCGCCGAATCTGTATGCGGGTTATACCGGATTCACGATTCCTTTTGCGTTTGCGCTCGCGGCCTTACTGGCTCGGTATCCTGGTGAGAAATGGATCCACCTCACGCGCAAGTGGACCATGATCGCTTGGGCCTTCCAAAGCGCAGGGATTCTACTTGGCGCGCATTGGGCCTATGCGGTGCTTGGCTGGGGCGGCTATTGGGCGTGGGATCCCGTTGAAAACGCCTCACTGATGCCGTGGTTGACGGGCACTGCGTTTCTGCATTCGGTAATGATGCAGGAAAAGCGCGGCATGATGAAAGTGTGGAATGTATGGCTGGTTTTTTCGACTTTTTTGCTGTGCATTCTAGGAACTTTTTTAACTCGCAGCGGCGTTGTCAGTTCCGTGCATGCTTTCGCGCAATCCTCCATCGGGCCCTGGTTTGTGGGTTTCATCGTTGTCGTCTTGGCGGTGTGCACTGGGGCTTTTTTCGTGAATCGCGATTATCTCCGCAGCAACAACCATTTAGATTCAATGGTGTCGCGCGAATCCAGCTTCCTGTTCAACAATTTAATTCTTCTGGTCGCTTGCGTAGCTGTTCTTTCTGGCACACTCTTCCCGGTTTTCTCGGAATGGGTCCAGGGAACTAAAATCAGTGTCGGGGCGCCTTTCTTCAACCGCGTGAATATCCCCATCGGTCTTTTCCTGTTATTTCTTACCGGAGTCGGCCCGCTTTTGGCTTGGCGCAAAACTTCCCTTGAGAGCCTCAAGCGCAATTTTGGAGGGCCGCTTTTGAGCGCCATAGCCGCGGGCGTTATCGCATTCCTGCTAGGACTACGCGATTTCTATCCTCTAGTCTGCTTGATTCTCTGTGTGTTTGTAATGGTTACAATCTTGTTGGAGTTCTTCCGTGGTGCTCGTGTAATTCGAGCGCGCACCGGCAGCAACATCTTATCGGCAGCCGGTCAGCTCACGATGCGCAACACCCGGCGTTACGGCGGGTATGTCGTCCATTTCGGCATGGTGCTGATTTTTATCGGGCTCACTGGCGCTGCTTTCAACCGCGATAAGCAAATGGAGATGACTCCGGGGTCGGCATTCGACATAGGCCCCTATCATCTGGTGCTGCAAAGCTTCGACACGCGGCCGGAGAAAAATTACACTGCTGAGCGCGCCATCCTGGAAGTCATGGAAGGGAATCGCCAGGTCATGATGCTTTACCCGGAGCGCCGGTTCTTCCAAGCCAATAAGGAATCGGGAACGATGGTGGCGATTCATTCCACGCTCAAGGAAGATTTGTACGTCGTCTATGCCGGACGTAACCCGGATAAGCAAACACCTGTAATCCACGCGTATCTGAATCCCCTCGTTAAATGGATATGGCTCGGCGGGGCGATTGTGGTTCTCGGGACGATTCTCGCGCTTCTGCCCAATCGCCAAGCGGTGATTGCCTTGCGCACGGCCGCGCGGCCGGTGGCATTCGCAACGCAGCCAGAGCCTGCGATGTCTGGAATTTCTACTTATGAAGGCCACGACTAAATTCTTAGCTCTCGGACTGCTGATCGCGCTGGGGGGTGGCCTGCTTTACATCGCTCCAGCGCCGGCCGCGGCGCAAGACACGGATCGCGCCAAGCAGATTGGCAAGCGCCTGATCTGCATGTGCAACTGCAACCAGATTCTTACCGCATGCAACCACGTTGGCTGTACCACATCAACGGTGATGCTGAAGAAACTGGATCAAGTGGTTGCTCGCAACGAGTCGGACGACCTGACGATCCAGGCGTTTATCCAGGAATATGGGCAAACCGTCCTTGCCGAGCCACCCTCTACGGGCTTCAACCGGCTTGCTTGGTTCATTCCCGGTATTGCATTCAGCGCGGGCCTCTTGATGGTTGTGGTCGTCATTCTGCATTGGCGGCGGCGTGTTCCTGCGTCGGCCTCTGGACCGCCGGTTGGTCTTGATGTGCTCGAACGCGCCCGCAAGCAAGCGGATCGCGAGACGGAGGAATAAAGTTCTTGCATTACATTGCCACGGTTGCCGGCGCTGAGGTTTTTGCAATCACCCGAGTGGATTCGGCCATGCTGCTGGCCTGCCTGGCGCTCGCTGCTGCAACGCTGGTTTTTATTTTTTACATTGAGCCCGACGCCGCGGACTCTGCGCCGCACCGTACGCATCTCGATCAGCTTCTCGAACGGCGCGATACCATCTACGACAACCTGCGTGACCTTAAGTTTGAGCATCGTGCCGGGAAATATTCCGAGCAGGACTACGAAGAGACCAAGCGGTTGCTCGAAGACGAAGCCGCCGTTGTGCTTGCCGAGATCGAAAGTGTCACGGACAGCCAAGCACGCCCTCCGCATCGAGCAAGCTCGCCACGATTGGACGAATCGCACTCATGAGTAAAAAGTTCCGCGTTGCCATAGTTTTCTTACTGGCCCTGCTTTCCGTTCCTCTCCTGTTGGCCGAGGGTTCGCTCAACGGGCATGTCCGCAACGGTACCACCGGTGCGCCTGCCGCCAATGTGCCGGTTGTCCTAATTCAGCTTCAGGGTGGCATGGAAACAGTCGCGAATACCAAAACCGACTCACAAGGCCGCTTCCACTTTGACAATCCCGCCATTGGCCGGCAGCCTATGCTTGTGCGGGCAATCTACCGCGGCGTGAATTTTCATCAACCACTTCCACCTGGGCGGGATACCGCCGACGTGGAAGTCTTCGAGCCAACCGCTGATGCAAAAACAATTGCAGTTCCCTCGCGGCTGATTGTGTTTCAGCCGAACGGATCGAACCTCATTGTTGGCGAAGAGTATGTTGTACAAAATAACTCAAAGCCTCCCGCGGCATTTTTTAAAGAAAAGGGAAATTTTGAATTTCACCTCCCCGAGCACGCCGAGCTGCAGCAAGTCGCTGCCTGGGGACCCTCGGGCATGCCAGTGGTTCAGGGCACTATGGATAAAGGCGCTAATCGCTATGCTATCGCCTTCGCTTTTCGTCCCGGCGAAAGCGGCGTGCGGTTGTCTTATCAGATGCCCTACCCGTCCAGCAGCACGGTTGTGCGGGTAGCCTCCCCAACCGCGGCTGGGCGGGTTGTGATGGTCGCTCCGCCGACGGTGACCGTACGTAGTACCGGGTTTCAGCCCGCCGGCACAGAACAGGGAATGAACCTGTACGCGCGTGAGACTGTTCCCGCGGGAGCGCTCTTTGATGTTGAAGTTTCAGGTACGGCACCGGCACCCGCGGCGCAGAGCGGTTCTTCCGGCGGAGGGGTTTCCCAGGAGCAATCGGACAATCGTCCGATCCAGACAGTCCCGAGCCGCATCGACAGTCTTAAATGGCCTCTTTCCGGCGGTTTCGGAGCACTATTTCTTTTGGGCGCAATTTTTCTTTGGCGCAAATCCGCTGCCTCTCCTGCCAACGGAGCGCCCGGCACTGTCCCCAGCGGCGCACCTGCGTTTACTCGCGGACTGAAGAAAGAGAATGAAATCAGCGCGCATTCCGCTGCGGATATTCGCCAGCAGGTGGGCATTAGCCTGGACGTCCTCAAGGATTCGCTCTTCCGGTTGGAGTTGCGCCATCAGGCTGGAACAATCTCCGATGAGGAATACGTTCGCGAGCGTGCGCGGGTCGAGCAAGTCTTGCGGGAACTGGTAAAAGGTTAACAGCTGGCCTTTTGCGGAAGTCGTATTCAGCTGAAAATATTGAAGTGTTTCCATCACACTGACGCGTGAGCCCCGCACATAATGCCGCAATCGGCATACACTTTCGCGAAATTGAAAAGCAATATGGCAATCTTTTCGCATTAAGGCGTGTGTCCTTCCGTGTCCAGCCTGGCGAAATGGTCGCGTTGCTGGGGGCCAATGGCTCTGGTAAGAGCACGCTACTCAGAATTGCTGCGCGTCTGATTCGTCCAAGTTCAGGTACCGTGGAATTCGAGGGTGGGCCAGCGGAGCCGCTGGCGTTGCGTCGCTGTGTGGCGATGGTTGGCCACAGCATCATGCTTTACGATGAGCTTACCGCGGAAGAGAATCTTTCACTGTTCGCGCAACTTCATGAGCTTCGCAGCCGGCAGGCGCTCATTCGTGAAGCACTCGCCGCGGCGGGCCTCTCACAACGCGCTGCTAGCTTGGTCCGAACCTTCTCACGCGGCATGCGGCAACGGTTGGCCATTGCCAGAGCCCTTCTGAGCGCCCCGGGCTTACTGCTTCTGGATGAACCGACGACTGGTCTGGACGTGCAAGGCACTACGTGGTTTACAGAAACGGTGCGTCGCCTGCGCGCCGGAGGTTGCACGATTCTAATGAGCACGCACGGACCGAGTGAAGCCCTGGGGCTGGCAACGCGTGCGCTTCGGCTAGAAGGCGGCCGGGTTGCGGCCGATTCCACCGCGGGCGCGGATCTCGCCAGCCTGCTTGCGTTCAAGGAGAATTGAGTGAACCTGGGGCGAGGAGCCGCCATCATTTTCACGAAGGAGTTGCGCACCGAGGTCCGCGCGCGCGAACTGCTTTCCACCACAATCGTGTTTGTTCTGCTGGTCATCGCTTTATTCAGCTTCACCTTTGAGCCCACCTCCTCGGAGTCACGCCGTTTTGCCCCGGGCCTCCTCTGGCTGGCATTTTTATTCGCCGGATCGTTGATGCTGCAGCCCTCGTTCTTGCGCGAACAATCCAACGACACCCTGGCTGCCCTGCGAATGGCGCCCATGGAACCATTCGCGATTTTTCTGGGGAAGATTGCAGCGAATCTCTTTTTTATGCTGCTCGCCGAACTGTTTCTTTTGCCTGTTTTTGCTGTCCTTTATAACGTCCCCGTTATTGCCGTGCTTGGCCGCCTGGCGCTGGTGTTTTTTCTGGGTACGCTGGGCGTCACGACCGTTGGAACGGTTCTTTCCGCGATTTCCGCGCACTCCCGGATGCGCGAACTGATGCTGCCCCTGCTGCTTTTGCCGGCACTGACCCCGATCCTGATCGCCAGCGCGGAAGTTACCGCGGACCTTTTGGCCCAATCCCCTAGTTTGAACACCCCGGGGCTTCTATTACTGGTTATTTTCGATGTAGTCTTTTTGACAGCCGCATGGCTTGTCTCCGAATATTTACTGGAGGAATAAAGATGGGTCCCGACCGGAATCTAAGAAGACGCGAAACGATTCACTGGCTCGGCAGCATAGCCGTGATCGCCCTCATGATGCTTGCTGGTTACGCGGCATTATTCGTGGCCCCCGAAGAGCGCACCATGGGCGTGATCCAGCGCATTTTTTATTTTCATGCCACCAGTGGGATGACTGCTTTCATCGCTTTTTTTGTGTGTTTCATCGGCAATGTTCTATACCTCGTGAAGCGCCAACCGCGCTGGGATTGGCTCGGCGTTGCGGCGGTTGAGGTAGGAGTGGTTTTCAATACCGTTGTGCTGGTGACCGGTCCGATCTGGGCGCGGCCGGTTTGGGGCATCTGGTGGACCTGGGATTGGCGCCTGACGTCTACATTTGTTCTCTGGCTCCTGTACATCTCCTTTCTCCTTCTGCGAACTCTCGTTGACGATCCAAACCGTCGAGCCCTGGTTTCCGCAGTCTTCGGTATCTTCGCGTTCTTGGATGTTCCGCTCGTGTATATGTCCATTCGCTGGTTCCGAACACAGCACCCCCAGCCCGTGCTCTTCGGTGGGCCCAGCTCAGGCCTGAATCCGCAGATGCGTATAGTTTTTTACACGTGTTGGGTGGCCTTGGTTGGGTTGATGTCTCTTCTGATTCGGCAGCGATACCGCCTCGAGGCCCTGCGTCACGAAGTAATGGAACTGAAAGTTCAAATGGAGACGCCATGAAAAATTTTAACAGCCTCATGATCGCGTATTTGTTCGTATGGGCGATATTTTTTGCCTACCACCTCACAATAGCGTCCCGCGTCGCACGCTTGCGGGATGAAGTCGAACGCTTGAAGCAGGAGTGGAAGGGAACTCCGCGGGACAGATAATGGCGGCAACCTCAGCGCGCAAGCGGGTCGGTGTCGTTTTATTCCAGCTGGGCGGGCCGGATACGCGCGAAGCCGTCGAGCCATTTCTCTACAATCTTTTTTGCGATCCAGACATCATCCCTCTCGGCATGCTGGGCATCGTGTTGCGTAAACCGCTGGCTTGGTGGATCGCGCACCGTCGCTCACAGAGTGTCGCGCTCCACTACGGCAAAATCGGTGGTCACTCGCCGATTCGCTTGCTTACCGAGCGCCAAGCCCGCGCGCTGGAAATTGCCCTGCAGCCCGCCGTGGAACCGCATGTAACCGTCGCCATGCGATATTGGCGCCCGTCGACTTCGGAAGCCTTTGCCGAGATCAGCCGCCAGTCCCTCGATGAGCTTGTCCTCCTTCCGCTTTACCCGCACTATTCTTTTGCCACCACGCGCAGCAGTCTGAAAGAGTGGCAGCGTTATGATCGCGCTGGCGCGAACTCCCCGCCAGTTCACATCGTCGAAAATTTCTACGATCACCCCCTTTATATTCAAGCGCTCGTAGAAAGAATGTCGCTCTGCTTCCGGCAATTCGAGAGCCCCAGCGAGGTTCATTTGGTTTTCAGCGCCCATGGTTTACCCATGAGTTTGATCGAAAATGGCGATCCCTATCCGAAGCAGGTCGAGACCACCGTCAGTCTCGTGCGGCAACGAGGCGGATGGAGTAATCCTTGGACGCTTTGTTACCAGAGCCGCGTGGGACGGCAGAAGTGGCTCGAGCCGTCGCTGACCCACACCATTGAAAAGTTGGCGAGTGAAGGCGTGCGGGAAATGCTGGTCATTCCCATTTCATTTGTCACCGAACACATCGAGACCTTATTTGAAATCAATATCGAGGCCCGCGAAGAAGCCGAGAAGCTGGGCGTGAAGACGTTTCGCATGATGCCGGCCGTTGGGGATTCACCCGGATTCATCGCCGCGCTTGCCGATCTCGTCCTCCGCGCGGTGGGCGTTGAAAATCGTGCTCCATTACCCGCGCGCTGACGGTATGATGCGGGGTAACTCCCGATTAGTCGCAATTCGAAAACGATTGTTGCCACTGGCCCAATTCCAATACTCGATTCGCCTTGACACAATTTTCTCCGCAGCATATAAAGTACTGTTTGGAAAGCCATAGTTCTAAAATCTTCTAACTCACTGGTGAGGTATTTCGGCCGCGTATGGCTGACCAAATTGAACCGAAGTCCGCTGACAACGTCGCCGCACCTGTAGCCCCGGTCGCTGCGGACCCTCCCAAGGCGCCGCCAGCGGCGCCGGCGAAAAAAGTCACCGCGAGCGCAACAACTCCCTCCGGCCCTGACAAGACGCGCCGAACTATTATTTGGTCATTGGTTTGGGGTTATTTTGGCGTGAATTTTCTGATGTTTCTCAGGTTTTTCTTCCCGCGCACCCTGTTCGAGCCGAAGACCATCTTCTCGATTGGCTATCCCCAGGATTTCGGACTGGGTGTGGAGACCAAATATCAGCGCGAATTTCGTATTTGGGTTGATAAAGTGCCAGGACGCATCTTTGTGATCTATGCCCGCTGCACGCATCTCGGTTGCACGCCGGATTGGAAACCCGCGGAAAACAAGTTCAAGTGTCCGTGCCATGGCAGCGGCTATGACAGTGAGGCCATCAACTTCGAAGGCCCCGCGCCTCGGCCGATGGATCGCTGCCACGTCGAGCTCGACGCCACGGGACAAATCGTTGTAGACACCAATCGCCTTTATGTACGCGACCCGAAAGCGGGCCGCGATGAATTTGATAGCCCGGGCTCTTACCTGCCCGCGTAGTTTGTAGTATTTGTTCCGGTTGCCGGGAATCTGTGGGGGAATACGGATGCCAGAAGAGAAAGACGGAAAGAAAGGCCCAGGTCTTCTCGGTCAAATCCGCGAAGACGTCAAAGCCCTTCCGAAGGTCCTGAAGGAAAAAGGTAAGGAAGAGATTGAGGGCCTGAAAGAGCCGGAAAAGACGCAGGTTTTCCGGTCGATATTCCGCGTCAAGCATGATGATACGCCGCGCAACCGCGCGCTTTCGGTCCTCACCAATGTTTTCTTTCACCTGCATCCGGCGAAAATAAATCGCGACGCGGTGCGCTACAGCTACACGTGGGGGATGGGCGGCATCACCTTCTACCTGTTTATTGTTTTGACGTTCACCGGTGTTCTGCTGATGTTTTATTATCACCCCACAAAAATTCAAGCTTTTCGTGACGTGCTCTATCTCGAGCATGACGTGCCCTTCGGCAAGCTGCTTCGCAACATGCACCGTTGGGCCGCGCACTTGATGATCATCGCGGTATGGCTGCATATGTTCCGGGTCTTTCTGACCGGTTCCTATAAGCGCCCTCGCGAATTCAATTGGTGCGTGGGCGTAATCCTGATGGTTCTCACCCTGCTGCTTTCGTTCACGGGTTATCTGCTGCCCGATGACCAACTGGGTTTTTGGGCTGTCACCGTGGGCACAAATATGGCGCGTGCCACGCCGTTATTAGGCACGGAAGGACCTTTTGGCGCGCAGTTGGGGATGACTCCCTTCAACGACGTGCGCTTCGCCCTGCTGGGCGGCTCGATCGTGGATGCCAACGCGCTTCTGCGCGCGTACATCTGGCATTGCATTGCGATTCCATTGATTGCGTTTACATTTATGGTGGTTCATTTCTGGCGGGTGCGTAAGGACGGTGGCATCTCCGGTCCCGCGCCGGTGATGCTCGAATCGGAAATCAAAGAGGACAAGGGGCCGCGCCCGGTCATTATGCGGCCGAGCGGCTTGAAGTAGCGGCGTTCCGTAAATGGGAAGCGCCACAAATTTTTCGACGTAGAGGGCGAAGGGCGATAGGAGGCGGCTCGCGATGTGGGGTGACTGGCGACAGCTCTGGGAAATTGTCTCGCTGCCCGACAACATTCCGATTGTCGCGCTGCTGTTTTTGGTTCCATTTTATATGTGGTACGCCTTCCGCCAGGCGTTCGCTACGGACAAGCTCATTGACCAACTGGGCGCCGATGCGGCCCTGGCCAAGACCCATCACCGTAAAGTTTTTCCGTGGAAGAAAGGCTGGGACCGCGAGGTGCACGTTTGGCCGTACCTCATGCGCATCGAGTTCCTTGCCGCCATCATCGTCACCATAATTCTGACGATTTGGTCGATTACGCTCAATGCCCCTCTGGAAGAGCCCGCCAATCCGAATTTGACCATGAATCCGGCCAAGGCCCCATGGTATTTCCTGGGATTGCAGGAGATGCTGGTTTACTTCGATCCCTGGATCGCCGGGGTTGTGATGCCCACCCTGATTATTGTCGGCTTGATGGCCATACCGTACATCGACGTCAATCCCTTAGGAAACGGCTATTACACCTACAAACAGAGAAAATTCGCCATCTGGACATTTTTATTTGGGTTCATCGGCCTATGGGTGGTGATGATTGTAGTCGGCACGTTTATTCGCGGCCCTGGATGGATGTGGTTCTGGCCCACGCAAACCTGGGATCACACCAGAGTCGATTTTGACGTAAACCGCAACTTGAACCAGGTGCTGCCATTCAGTTTATTTGTTCCCGATAATTTTTTGGGCCGCTTGATTTTCGGCACGATCGCTATTGCCATATTTTTTGTGGTCGCCGGCTACCTGGCGCACCGCATGTGCATCATGACGGATTTCGCAAAGCGGATGTATCGCCGCATGACGCTCTTGCAGGTTATTACCCTGCACACGCTTTTGATTTTGATGCTTTCGTTGCCGGTCAAAATACTGTTCCGATTGGTCTTCCGAATTAAATACATTCTGGTTACACCGTGGTTCAGCATTTGAGCGCGCGGAAATATACGTCAGCGCCTGCGCGCTTCGCAGGAAAGAACCTCTTGAGGGAGGATTGGAGTGCCTGAGTCTCAATCGGACGATCCCATATTGACCAGGTCGTTCGCCATTGCCATTCTTATTTCTTCGTTCTTGCTGGTGCTCACCCTGGCTTGGGCGCTTTACGATGAAATGTTCGGCTTACGGCCGTGGCGTTCCTATCAGCGCCGGTTCGTAGCCGCCTATCAATCCTTCTTGAATAAACAAATCCCTCAGCAGCAGGCGAATGTCGACGCCATATTAAATTCCACGGAATATAAGCAGCTGCTGGCGGCTCACGAAGCGGCCAAGGTAGTGGCCCAACCGCGCGTTTCGCAAATCGACGAAGAAACCCGATTCATCAATCTCCAGCTGACGGACATCACCGAGTCATTTACCACGGCACGTGGCAAAGTACAGGCCAGAACGTATCAGTTGGAGCTCGCGAAAGAGGGAACCTCGGACCGCAAACACCGCCTCGAGGATGTGGAAGACGCCAAGAAAGAGACCTACGATATCGCGCTGCACCAGCGGGACGGTAAAGTCGAAAAACGTAAAATGAATTTTGCCGATTTGGAATCCCTTTTTAATGACCTGAAAGCCCAAAAAGCCCGCCTGACGGGTGAACGCGTCGCTACCCTGAAGCAGGCCAGCGATATTCAGGTGCAGCTCGAAGAATATAAAAAAGAGCACATGACGGGGCTCACCCCGGATCAATTGAAGAGCCTGGTCAGCGCGGCCAAGCAAATGGATGTTGTGATTCGGCAAGTTAACGTCAATCCCGCGAATCCCGGCCTCAATAATATGGGCTCCGGCGGGCTGGTAGATCGCTGCCAGTCCTGCCATCTGGGGATGGACACGACCATCGTGCCTCCGAATTTGACGCTCACTAAGGCCGATTTAGGCATGGCCAAAAGTCACGACGCGCCTTTTACCAGCCATCCGGATCTCGAGCTTTTGAAGATCCATAACGTTGAAAAGTTTGGATGCTCGCCCTGCCACGGCGGCAATGGCCGCGCCGTATCTAGTGTCGAGAAGGCTCACGGCCGTTATGAACACTGGCTCTGGCCGCTGTATCAGCCCGGGAATTACGAAGCTGGGTGCCAGACCTGCCACGCCGCGGATATGATCACCGACCATGCCCCGGTGCTCAATCGCGGCAAGGAACTTTATCGCAGTCGCGGCTGCATCGGCTGCCACAAGTTCGAGGGTTTCGACGATCAAACCGAACAGCTTCAGAGCGCGCGCCAGCTCATCAAGCAACTCGAGCAGCAAAGGAAAAAAAATGAGCTGCTCATCCCGCGCTTGAATAAACAGGCGGATATTGCTTCGGATAATGAGACGGCTCAAAAGTTGAACGCCCAGGCCACTGCGCTGACAATGAGCATCAGTAACGTTGATTCCCGAGTGGAACAGGTTGACCGGAAGATTGAAAGCTTGTTTCGAGAAGAAAAGCGCGTGGGACCGGATCTGAAGGAAGTGCGGATGAAGCTGCGGAAGGAATGGATTCCGTACTGGATTGCGAACACTCACACCTTCCGGCCCACGACAAAGATGCCGCAGTTCCGCCTGCGTTCGGATGAGGTTCAGGCCCTTGCGGCGTTTGTGTGGCAGTCCGCTTTGACGGGTCCGGAGCTGCCGAAACAAGCGCCCGGCAACGGAGCGCATGGCAAGCAGTTGCTGGAATCCCGCGGATGCCTGGCTTGCCACTCGGTTGGCGAGGGCTCAAGTACAATGGGCGGAACCTTCGCTGCAAATTTGAGCCGCGTGGGCGAAAAAGATAATTTTGATTACTTGGTTCGTTGGGTTCACAACGCCCGAGAGCGCACCCGCCCGTATTGCCCCTTCGAGAAAAAAGATTTAGGGCCCGAAGACTATGCCAAGCATGGGTTGCCCTACATTTTCGATCTCGAACACTCGCGCTGCCCGAACGACGGCCACCAGCTTCAGGTGCAGCAGCCGACCGTAATGCCCAGTTTGCGGCTAACAATAGACGAGGCGCGCGACATCGCCAGCTACCTCATCACCTTGAAACATGCGGATGCTTCCTACGCTCCGGCTGCGTTTATGGACGATCGGAATCTTTTCGATAAGGGCAAGGCGCTTGTGAAAAATTATGGTTGCGCCGGGTGCCACGAGATTTCCGGTCTTGAGGATGAAGGACGCATCGGCGCCGAGCTCACCACGGAAGGCAGCAAACCCATCGACCGGTTTGATTTTGGACGGCTCACGGAAGTTGCCAAGCGGGGCGTTTTAATTCAGCCCGATGGCGCGCCCACCAAAAAGGAAAGCGATTCCTGGTACGATCAGAAGGGCTTCTTTGAAGCAAAGTTGCGCAATCCCGGCGTTTTTGATTATAACCGCGCCGAGCCGCAGCTAAAAATGCCCAAGCCCAACGTCAATAATACGGATATCGCTGCGCTTACGACGTTCCTGCTGGGTAGCGTCGATCAGCAGGTCCCGCCGGAATATATGTACAAGCCGGGCGACCAACGCCATGACATTCAGGAAGGTTTGTGGATAATATCGAAATATAACTGCATGGGATGTCATCAGGTGCGTATCGGGCAGGAGTCGGTCCTGCAGACGCTCCCAATGTATCAGGGAGAAAATAAAGCCAATTTGCCGCCGGCGCTCACCACCGAGGGCGCGCGCGTGGATCCCAATTGGCTGCAGCGATTCCTCGCCAATCCCGCGCTCAGCACTACAGATATACATCGGAACGGCGTGCGCTCCTATCTCCAGCTTCGCATGCCCACGTTCATGTTCTCGGATGACGAAATCCAAAAGCTGGTGAGATTTTTTGCGGCTGCAAGTTCGCAGGTGCAACCTTACATTCCGCCGCAGCTTGACCCGCTCACCGCGCCAGAGAAGACCATGGCGCGGGAGCTATTCACGAGTCCCGGTGCCCCTTGTCTCAAGTGCCACGCAACCGGGAACCCCGCGCATGACCAGAATGCCATCGCTCCCAATTTCCTGCTGGCTCGTGAACGCTTGAAGCCCGCTTGGACCATGCGTTTTATTATCGATCCGGCTAAAATAATTCCTGGCACCGCAATGCCGTCCGGACTGTTTCGCCGCGAAGGCGACCGTTGGGTCTTTTCCGGCGCGCTTCCAGCGAGCTTTCACGGATATCCGAAAGACCATGCCGATCTTCTGGTACGCTATATGTTCCAGTTGACACCCGAAGAACAGCGTTCGCTTCTCGGTCGCACCCCTCCTGCTTCCGGGGGTAACGGTGGTGGCAAGAAGTAGCCCTGGATTTGACCTGCCCGGCTCGTCGGGCGCCCAGAACTTGATCGCTAAACAGGAGGAATCACCTACACATGAAAGCACGAATAAGCCTGACCGTTGCGTCGGCAGCATTGCTGGCGCTAACTTTGGTAAGTTGTGGAAAAAAAGAAGATGAGGGCGCTTCGGCGCCGGCCGCCGCGGCCACATCCAACCCGGCGCCCGCCGTGGACGCCGCATCCGCCGGCTCGGTGAGCGGAACCGTAAAACTCGACGGCACCTCGCCTAAGCCACATCGGATCAATATGGCTGCCGATGCTTATTGCAATTCTCAGCACGCTGGCGGAGCCACCGATCAAGAGATTGTCGTTGATGGAAACGGTGACTTGGCGAACGTTGTTGTTTATGTCAAAGACGGTCTCGGCAACCAGAACTTCAACGCTTCCAAGGAAGGCGCAACGCTCGATCAGAAGGGTTGCATGTACACCCCGCACGTCGTCGCTTTAATGGCTGGCCAGGAATTAGTGGTGATTAACAGCGACAAAACTACCCACAACATTCACCCAACTCCCAAAGTGAACCGCGATTGGAACAAGTCGCAGTCCGCCGGGCAGCCCAATATCGTGGAAACCTTTCCCCGCGAGGAGGTAGCCATCCCGGTGAAATGCAATATCCATCCGTGGATGAAGAGTTACATCGCAGTCTTCAAGCATCCGTACTACCAGGTAACCGGTGCAAACGGCAGCTTTTCCCTCAAAAACCTGCCTCCCGGAACCTATACTCTCGAAGCCTGGCATGAGAAATATGGCACTTCCGACCAGACCGTAACGATCGGGGCGAAGGAAGCCAAGAACGTTAATTTCACATTTAAATCCGCTGGCGGAGCTGACTAACTAGAATTTTTTCAGGGGCGCGGTCGTTCGCGCCCCTGTTATCATCTTCCCGCATCGGCTACATGACGCAACTCTACAATCGCGCTCTCCATCGTTTCGCTATATTCACGGCCTGCTCCACCTTTGGCCTTCTTATCGCCGGAGCGCTGGTAACCTCCAACGAGGCCGCCCTCTCCGTCCCTGATTGGCCGCTCTCTTACGGTACTTTGCTGCCGCCGATGATTGGTGGCATTCGCTATGAAGACGGCCATCGCAAAATCGCCGCTTTAATTCTCGTGCTCACCCTGATTCTCGCAGTGTGGATTTGGAAATCAGACCATCGTCGCTGGATGCGCTCGTTGGGCGTTATCGCCTTCGCGGCGGTCATCGCCCAGGCGGTACTTGGCGGGTTCGTTGTTCTGCTGCATCTCCACTACGGTTTTCCGGTAGAGCATGCCAGCCTTGCGCAAATTTTATTTGCCGCCACGATTGCGATCGCGCTCTTCACCAGTGCATGGTGGCAGAGCGATCTTCTTCGCGTAGAGGATTCGGGCTCTCCTCCCGTTCACATGTTTGTTTTACTTACCGTCGGAGTCACTTTCCTTCAGGTTGTCTTCGGCGCATTATTTCGCCACAAGAATGCGGGCATCGTCCCGCACCTCGTAGGCGCATTGCTCGTGCTCTCGATGGTAATTTGGACAGCAGCTGTTCTGCGCCGCCGCTTCGGAAATGTGGCCCCTATCGTCCGGGTTCGAATCTTGCTGCATGCGCTGGTGGGTATCCAGCTCATTCTCGGTGGCGCGGCATGGTGGTCCCGCTTGGTTACAAAAGACGCTCCGCAGCCGATGCCCGTAATGGTGGCCCTGACCGTCGCCCACACCGTTGTGGGTGCGCTGACGCTTGCCGGCGCGCTTTCTGTCGCGCTGGTGACGTACCGCCTCGTCGAACCCAAGAAGCGAGCCGCATTCGAGCGCACCCGGCAAGGCGCGGTTCTCTCATGAGCGCCACTCGCACTGCCGTTCTCACGGCTCCATCACGTGCCGCGGCTTATTTCGCGCTCACTAAGCCGGACGTATCCTTCCTCGTGGTTCTCACCACCACGGCAGGCTATTACATGGGTTCGCACGGTCCTCTGGACTTGGCTCGGCTCATGAACACAACTTTGGCTACAACTTTGATCGCCGCCGGTACATCCACTCTCAATCAATATATCGAGCGCGATCTTGACGCCAGGATGCGGCGTACTGCCTCGCGCCCCCTTCCCAGCGGCCACTTGCAGCCTGCCGAAGCGTTGTGGTTCGGCGTCGGGCTCGCGCTAGCTGGAGCGATATATCTCGCTCTGGCCGCTGGCGCGCTGGCCTGTCTTTTGGGAGTCTTTACATCGGTGAGCTATCTCGTTGCCTACACACCTCTGAAAACTCGTACCACTTGGGCTACGTTTATCGGGGCATTCCCCGGGGCGATTCCTCCGATGATTGGCTGGGTAGCCGCCGCAGGCTCGCTTGGCGCCGGTGCTTGGCTGCTATTCGCCATTTTGTTTCTTTGGCAATTCCCGCATTTTGATGCCATCGCCTGGATGTATCGCGAAGACTACGCTCGCGCTGGCATTCGTATGCTTCCGGTCATCGATCGCTCCGGAGCGCGGACCTTCCGCCAAATCGTGCTGACCGCCGCGGCGCTGGTGGCCGCAAGCATTCTTCCGGCGATTGCGGGCATGGCTGGCGTGCGTTATTTCTTCGGAGCTCTTGTGCTATCCATCCTTTTGGTTCAGGTTTGTTTGTGGGCCGCGGCTTCAAAATCAAACATGCGCGCGAAATGGCTGATGCACGCTACGGTTGCACACATTCCGTTGCTGCTTGGCCTAATGATGTACGATAAGCTCCCGCGCTAGCGGCGGCGCTCGGGCCATAAAAGGTTCGTAACGAAGGTGAATTCGAAATGAAGACTGTTCCCGGAGTCCTGGGATTAGCGGCCATCTGCCTGGTCATAATCGCGCTTTCCTTCGCGGGGGCCATCGCTGGCTTTGCCGCCCACATTGCTCTGGATATTGACGGTATCCTTCTGCTTCTAACATGCTTGATGATGGGCGGCCTTTTCTTGCTGATGTTGTTCATCATCGCCAGGGAACAGGGCTGGATTCCGCGCCGTCATAAGGACGGAAAGCCTGCGCAGGCCGTCGCCAAAAAATAGTTCGTCTTTTTTGATCCGCAAACTTCCAAGGAGTGTGGGTGCTCTCTCACGCCGGTTTGAACGCCGCCTTAAACGCCGCCAGCGCGTGCCTGCTCACCACCGGCTACTTTTTCATCCGGAAACGTCGTGTTCTTGCTCATCGAGCGTGCATGAGTCTCGCATTCATCTCTTCCTCCGTCTTCTTGGTTTCTTATCTGCTCTATCACGCGCGCGTTGGCTCTGTGCATTTTCAAGGTCAAGGATGGATCCGCCCTTTCTATTTCACGCTGCTTGCCACGCACACGCTTTTAGCCGCCGCCGTCGTTCCTTTAGCGATCATTACGTTGTACCGCGCCCTGCGTGGCCGGTTCCACCTCCACCGCCGCATCGCTCGCTGGACATTTCCTATTTGGCTCTATGTCTCGGTCACCGGCGTTGTTGTCTACGTTCTGCTGTACCATATTTACGCACCCGCTAAACTCTAAAAGGCCCGAGGGAATCTGCCCACTCCGCACCAACCATCTGTCTCTGCGCCGCCTCCCAGCGCATCAGCCGCGCCGCCACAGCCCGGCGTAAAGCGCAAGTGGTCCCTTCTGATTTTGGCCGTGGCATTTCTTTTTGTTCTGATGCCTTTTCTGTTCTGGTATTCCACCACTTTCCGCCGGCAGCTAACGGACGATCAAATAGGCCAGTATCTGTCGGACCGCGCGCATCCCCGTAAAGCCCAGCACGCGCTCTCGCAAATTGCCGATCGTATCCTCAGCCCTGACCCACGGGCGCGCGGCGGCGCAACGGAGTGGTATCCTCAGGTTATTGCTATCGCCCGAAGTCCAATCGATGAGCTGCGCTTGACGGCCGCCTGGGTCATGGGCCAGGACAGCGCTTCGCCTGAATTTCATTCCGCGTTGCTCTCCTTGCTCGAGGACCCGCATCCCATGGTGCGGCGCAACGCCGCCCTTGCGCTGATTCGTTTTGACAAAGACCCCGCTGGACGCGCCATCATCGTCGCCATGCTCAAGCCTCTTACGGTGCTCTCTCCGCAGCCGGGAATTTTGTCCCAACGCCTGAAACCTGGTGACCTCGTGAATCCCGGAACGTTACTTGGCCGCCTCCAGCAGGGTCAAACCAAGACCGAGATTCGCGCGCAAGTTCCCGGCACTCTCGAAGGGTGGATCGCCCGCGACCACGCAACTCTGGCCGCAGGGGATCCATTGCTCACCGTATCCCCCAGCTCTGAAATTATCTGGGAAGCCTTGCGGGCGCTTTACTTCATCGGTCAGCGGGAGGATTTGCCCGTGGTGGAACGCTTCAGCCACGGCCATCCGGACATGCCCGATTCCGTTCGCCAGCAAGCTGCGCTGACCGTGCGCGCGATTCGCGGCCGCTAACTGCTAGCCTGGCTGTTGCTCCTCGTCACTTTTTTCAACGCCGGATACTACTTTTCCTCCTGCATCGGAGACCTGCAATAAGCCTGCTATACTTTTTTTGTGCCCATGTTCCTCTCAGCCGTACTTCTTTTCTTCACTCTTGCAGCGCGCGCGCCCGGCACCGAGAAACTGGTACAACGGCTCGAGTCCCGCTACCACGATGCCGAGTCGCTGCAGGCTGAATTCCTCGAGCGCTATAGCGAGGGACGTCGCAGCGCGCACATCGAATCCGGACGCGTGTTTTTTAAGCGTCCAGGAAAGATGCGTTGGGAGTACCAGGCGCCCGAGCAGAAGCTATTCATCGCCGACGGGAAATACGTGTGGTTCTACGTACCCTCCGACCGCACGGTCACGCGCGCGCGTACCAAGGAAAGCGGCGATTGGCGCACTCCGCTTGGCCTTCTCACCGGAAAAGCAAAACTCTCACGTCTTTGCGATGCCCTGGAACTAGTTCCACGCGCGCCTGCTCAGCAGCCCGGTCACGCGATGCTCCGTTGCACTCCACGCGGAGTCAAACCACATGCCGCCGCAGCTGCCCGCCCATCGGGCAGCCAATCGCTCGAAGTTCCATCCGATGTTGATTTTGAGGAAATATTCCTGGAGGTAGACGAAGCCACGGGCGACCTCGCCAGTGTCCGTGTTCGGCAGCCGGGGGGAATTGAGATCGAATATCGGTTCGCGAAGTGGCAGCGTAACCCCGCCCTGGCAGAATCGCTTTTCCATTTTCAGGCCCCCATCGGTGTGGCCATTGTGGACGAGGGCGCGCTGAGTGGCCGGGACCGCCACCAAAACCCTGAATAACCCAACTCCGCCATGCCGGACGACCGTGCTTTGCCGCGAGAGCAACCCACACGGTCCGTACCATTTCAGTTGGCTTTGCGGTTGTTGTACACTGTCACCATGGCTGAGTTTGTCTGTAGAGTTGCCGATCCGGCAGGGCGCGTCTTTTCCCACGTAGAGGCGGCTCAATCGGTAATCGAAGCGCGTCAGAAGCTTTTAGACCGGGGCTTTTTCGTCTATTCGGTCAAGCCGCGCAGCCAGTTGATGACCGGCTTGCAGCGCCGCAATAGTCAGCGCAGGGTCGCAGGCTCCGATTTTCTGATCCTCAACCAGCAGTTCAACACTCTGATCAAAGCAGGTTTGCCGATCCTAAAAGCGCTGGATTTACTCGCAGACCGTGCTGCCTCGCCTCGCTTACGTCCCACACTGTCTGAGGTCCGAAACCGCGTTCGCGAGGGTTCCTCGCTATCGGAAGCGATTGAGCAGCAAGGCGTGTTCCCTAAAGTTTATACCACGGCGATTCTGGCCGGTGAAAAGAGCGGAAACCTTTCCGGCGTACTCGACTATTACATCGCGTACCAGAAAGTCAGCACGGGCGTCCGTAAGAAAGTCTTATTCACGCTCATCTACCCGGCGATTCTCGTTAGCGTCGCAATCCTGATCGTCAGCTACCTGGTCGTTGTGGTCATCCCCACGTTCGCGAAATTATATAAGGAGCTGAATGTTCCGCTGCCGGGGCCAACCCAACTTCTATTGCTCGTGACGGTTGGATACCGCGCTTACGTTTTGGGCCTCCTTGCGCTGCTCGTTGCTGGTGCTGTTGGCGTTTACCTGTGGTCGCGCAGTGAGGAGGGCGGGGAAGCCTTTGACCGCCTGAAGCTCAAATTGCCCATTATTGGCGACACATGGGTTAAATTCCAGATGGCTCAATTCTCGCGGACGCTTTCGACCCTGCTGATGGGCGGCACGCCGCTGGTCGCTGCGCTGCAGACCTCCTCTGATTCCCTGACCAGCCGCCTGATTCGTAACACCGTTAATAAGGCCGCTCAGCAGGTTCGTGAGGGACAATCCCTTCACTCCGGACTTGCGTCTAACTCTGTGATACCCGAACTGGCCCTGGACATGATTGAGGTAGGGGAGTCCAGCGGCGCGCTGGCCCCCATGCTCAACAGCGTTGCTGAATTTTACGAGGAAGAGGTCGCCTTGCGGTTGCAGGGGATGGTATCAATCATAGAACCTGCGATCCTGCTGTTTATGGCCGCTGTGGTACTCTTTATATTGATTTCTCTCTACCTTCCTGTCTTCTCGGTTTCCATGGGGGAAGCGGGGTCCTGATAGATATGGGTGTGACCGACCACAAAGTGACGCAGCCTCTGCCGGTTGGGCCTACGCCCTCGGCGGACGAGATTCAAGAGCGGGATCGCACCCGCAAGCTCGCCGAACGCTATCGGTGTGCCTTCGTGGATCTTCGCGAACACCGCCCGGACCCGGAACTTTTTCGCACCATTCCAGCCGATTTGATGTTTCGCTACAACTTCGTCCCGCTCGAAGCCATAAATAATTCCCTCGTGATTGCCGTCGCTGACCCGAGCCAGGTCCTGCTGAGCGATGAATTGCCGCTGCTGTTGGGCAAGAAGCTCGTTATCAAGGTAGCCACGGCTACCCAAATCGGGGACTTGCTCAAACGAACCGAGCAGTCGCAGCGTGTTTTGGAGCAAGCCACCGAGGCATTCACGCTGCTGGTGGTGGATGAAGAAGCCGAGACCGACGAGACCATCTCCGCGGACCGGCTCACTCGCGACACCGCGGTAAACCCCGTCGTTCGCCTGGTGGACACCGTTATCTTCACGGCCCTCGAGCGTCGCGCCAGTGATATTCACATCGAGGCGCGCGATGCTGAAGTCGTCGTGAAATATCGGATTGACGGAGTGCTGCAATATGCCATGTCGCCGATTTCCAAGGAGTCGCACTCCACGATCATTTCGCGAATTAAGGTGATGAGTGACTTGGACATCGCCGAGCGCCGCGTGCCCCAGGATGGACGTTTCCGGGTGCGTTATAAAGGGCGTTTCGTGGATTTTCGCGTATCCATCATGCCTTCGATTCACGGCGAAGATGCTGTTTTGCGGGTCCTCGATAAAGAGACTCTTTCGGAAAAATTTCACAGTCTTACGCTCGATGTGGTTGGCTTTGCCCCCGAAGAAATTCGCCGCTTCCGCAAATATATTCATGAGCCGTATGGAATGGTTCTGGTTACCGGCCCGACCGGTTCGGGCAAAACCACCACGCTCTATGCGGCCATCAATGAAATCAAGACGGATGAAGACAAAATTATCACCATCGAAGACCCCGTCGAATATCAGGTGCGTGGTATCACGCAAATTCCCGTAAACGAGAAAAAGGGCCTGACGTTTGCCCGCGGCTTGCGTTCGATTTTGCGTCACGATCCCGACAAAATCATGGTCGGCGAAATTCGTGACCAGGAAACAGCGCAGATCGCCATTCAATCCGCTCTTACCGGCCACTTGGTTTTTACTACGGTGCACGCCAATAACGTTACCGACGTGATCGGACGTTTCATCAATATGGGTGTCGAGCCTTACAATTTCGTCTCGGCTCTCAATTGCATCCTCGCCCAGCGGCTGGTTCGCGTCGTCTGCGAAAGCTGCAAAAGACCCAAGCGCTATAGTGCCGGCGAGTTGCGTGAGGCGGGCCTGGATCCGGCGGTCTGGGGGGAAGTAATTTTTGCGGAGGGAGCCGGGTGCATCGAATGCTCGGGCACGGGATATCACGGTCGCGTGGCCATATCTGAGCTATTGGATCTTTCCGATCGCATCCGTGAAATGATTATCGACCGCAGGCCTACTTCGGAAATTAAGCGTGCGGCCCGCGAGGAAGGTATGGCCTTTCTCCGCGATAGCGGTCTGGCAAAAATCCGCGAAGGTGTTACCACCTTGCGCGAGATTAATAAGGTGACTTTCGTTGAGTAGTGCGCCTGGGATTAGGCAGGGAATTTACAGCAGCGATTTTGTGCGCCGCGTGGCGCGATGGCTGGATGCCAGCCCCCATCCTCTGGTGGCCTGCGAAATCACTCACCAGCATGTGGCTGCGGCTCGCTGGACGCGGCGCGGCCTCGCTCTCGATGGGTACGCCGTAGAGAAGCTTCCGCTGGGCGCCATCATTCCCTCCGCGGTCGAATCCAATGTGGCCCAGCCCGGCGTAGTTCAACCGGTCATTCGCGAGGTTTTGTCGCGGCTGAAAGCGCAGGATCAAGATGTTGCGCTGCTTGTTCCTGATCCCGTGATCCGCGTATTTGTGCAGCACTTCGAGCAGTTTCCGCGTGTTCCGGAAGAAGCTGTGCCCATGCTCCGCTGGAAACTAAAAAAGAGCGTGCCTTTCGAAGCTGAGGAGACGCTCGTCTCCTATATGCGCCAGGAGCCGCGTGAAGAGGGCGTCGATATTGTTACCGGGCTGGCGCGGCTGCGTATCATAAAGGAATATGAGCACCTCGCGGAAAATGCTGGAATGCGTCCGGGAGTCGTCATGAGTTCGTCGATTGCAGCCGTTTCGCTGCTCAATGACCGGCAGCCCGCGATGATGGCGCGATTGTCAGGAACCACTTTGACGACGGCGATTGTCCGTCACGGAGTTTTGTGTGGCTACCGCTGCACCGATTTGCCGACGGACGTTTCTATGCTTTCGCCTTCGGTGTTGCTCGAGGAGATTTATCCCGTTGCTGCGTATTATCAGGACACTTGGCGCGAGGGGATTCAAGCCGTTCGCTTGGGAGGTCTCGGCGGCCGGCTGCAGGAGTTCATACGCCCCATTGAAAATGAATTTCACTGCTCGGTTGGCTCGCTGGTTGGTGAAGCCCAATCGGAAGGCCGCATTCCCCCGGACGCCCAACCCCTTGCCGAGCGTGATTTAGAAGGTCTGCTTGGCTGGATGATGAGCCGGGGATCGTGATAGTGAGTTTGTATTTACTCTACGGCCCGCGGCTAGCGGCCGAGCTCTCTTTGGAAAGTAGAAATTACGAATGAAGATCCGCCTCAACGTCGCAACCGAGCCGATTCAAGTTCACCGCCGCTTTCTTGCTGGCGCTGGATTCATTGGCGCTGCTGCAACGATTGCCCTGCTCCTGCTTGGAATGCACGTTTATGGCATGCGTAAGGCGGAGGCCAGATTTCGCTACGAAATGAGTCAGATTCAGGCCGACATGCAGGGTTTGGTGGGCGAGCAGACCGAGCTCGAACAGTTTTTTACTCGTCCGGAAATCAGCAAGTTGAGCGGGCGCGCGCAATTCCTGAATGTAATGATTGATGAGCGCAGCTTCAATTGGACAAAAATGTTTATGGATCTCGAAAAGCTGCTGCCGCAGGGAGTTCGCGTGGTGAGTATTTCTCCGGCGCTGAAAAACGGGCGCGCGGAAGTTAAGTTGGTGGTGGGTGTATCGAGTGATGAAAGCAAATTGAAATTTCTGCGTAACCTGGAATCCTCAAAAGAGTTCAAAGATGTTCAGGTTCTGGGCGAGCATATGCCGGCTAAGGCCGAAGGCGCTGATAAAATTGTAATCGATTTAACCGCGTCTTATTTGTGACGCGCGGATTTAAAACAGTGCATAGCAGCCCGCGCTGAAAAAACGGCAGCGAAAAAATGTCGCGATCTTTCAAACTCGAGAAGAGACTGATACTAACCGCTCTCGGCATCATCCTGCTCGCGGACATCATCCTTGCTGTGGTCAGCTACCGCTTCAACGCCGAGAACCAGGCTACGCAAAAACAATCGCTGGCGGAAGAGCGCAGCAGAAAAAAGGTTTTGGAATCGGCTGTGCGCCGGGCCGGCAATATTCGTACAAGCTTGCCGCAAGTCCAAAAACAGTGCGACCTCTTCGAGGAATCATTTCGCCCGAGCTCGCGTGGCTACTCCTCGATCCTGGCCGATATCGGGCAGATCGCGGCGAAAGCCGGCTTAGCCACCGAGAATATAGCGTTTCGCCAGGAAGGGCTTCCCAGCCGCGGCATGACGAGAGTCGAGGTTACGGCCGTTGTGGCGGGCGATTACAACAGCGTGGTGCGTTTTATCAATGGACTGCAGCGTTCCGAAAATTTCTACATTCTCGATAATCTGTCTCTGGCGAGCAGCGCGGATGCTCGCGGAACTGCCCTTAAACTTAATCTGCACTTGAAGACGTATTTTCGAACCTGAAAATGTCGCGAAAAACCCAACTAATCGTTTTGTTTTCGCTCGTTGTCGTTTTGGGTTTGGCCGTATTCCTTAACCGAAACGATTCATCCGCGCCTACGGCCACGCCGCAAACGGGAAATATCCATTCGCCGCTGATCACCGTCGATAATCCGCGTCTGCAAATAGAAAAAATACAGTCTGCGCGAGATTGGGCATATGCAGGCGCGCACAGAAATATTTTCAGCAGCGTTGCGCCCCCGCCCCCGGCTGCCGCAGCAGCAGCGGCTGCGGCGGCGAAGCAGCCGATTGGTCCGATGCCTCCGCCTCCTCCTCCCCCCGTTGTTCTTCCTGTGAAGTTTTATGGGTTCGCGGCGGACCCGCAAGGCAATCATCGGCGCGCTTTTTTTACCAATGGTGATGAAGTTTATATCGTGGGCGAAGGCGAGCTTTTATTGGGACACTTTCGCGTGCTGCGTATCGGAAATGATCGCGTCGATTTTGAAGATACAAGTGTAGGCCGGCGCGGCAGCCTAGCTCTCGAGGTAGCGCCCGCGGCATGACCGGCTTGCTCCATCGCGGCTTCATGAATCGCGGCGTAATGAATTGCGGCGTAATGCATCGCGGCGTGGCGGATCCTCGCAATCTTGCCGTCAGCGCTTCGGCGGTTACTCCTGGTAAGCCTGTGAAGCGCGGCAGCCTCAACAGCGGAGAATCGGGCTACGCGCTTTTGATTCTGATATTTTTTGTGGCTCTGATGCTTGTAGCGGCGTCGACTGTTGGATTGAAAGTGGTTACGCAGGGCCAGCGCGAAAAGGAAATGGAGCTGGAATGGCGCGGCAAGCAATACGTTCGCGGCGTGAAATTATACAGCCGCAAGAACGGCCGATTTCCCAAGTCCATCGAAGACCTGGTGAAGCCGGGCGTCGGCGTTCGCTTCATGCGCAAAGAATACAAGGATCCAGTGAACACAGCGGACGGAAGCTGGCGGCTTATTTACGTCGGTCCGGCTGGGCAGCTCATGGGAAGCGTTAAAGCGGGCGGTCACGTGGGACTGTTTCCGGGGATTGCCGGCGCGGGCGTGAAACCGGTTGTCGCGGGTGCGACGCCGGCGGGAAGCATCTCTGGGTTGACCGAAGGAAGCGCCAGCGATCCGGGATTTTCCGCGCGACGTTCCGAAAAATTCGAAATTATGTCGTCGACTCCTAAGCCGAGCGAGGATGATCCGTTTGGCGCGAAATCGATTGCCAGCGGCGTCGGATCCGATGGAAAAATTATCGGCGGAAACATCATCGGTGTCGCCAGCAAGATCGATAAAAGGTCCATTCGCGTGTACGAAGGCGGCGAAACATATCGCGAATGGGAATTTATATACGATCCTTCGAAGGACCGAGGCATTATCGGGCAGCCAGGAATGCATCTCGGGAATCCCGCGGGCGGACTCGGGAATAATCCCAATCAAAATCGCAATCAGAATCCGAATTCGGACTTTCCATTTCGCAGAGGCCGCCGGCCGCCTCGGCGCTAATCCATTCGTGAACTGATTTAGATTCCCGCCGATTCTTTTCAGCTAAAATTCATTTCCAAATGACCTCAAGTACGCCGGGCGATTAGGTGTGTTTAAAAGTTGGCGTTGGTTTGCTTTTTTAGCGGGGGTGGCGGCGGGTTTGCGGCAGGCGCGATTCGACTGCGAGGGTTTGCTTGCCTTTGTGCGCGCCGAGGGTGCGAGCGACACGGCGCACGTAGGACATGGTTTCGGCGTACGGGGGAACTCCTCCAAATTGCTCGACTCTTTCAGGGCCGGCATTGTAGGCGGCTAACGTCAATACGATGTCCTGCTTATAGCGTTCCAGTAGCTCCTTCAGATACTTTGTTCCGCCTTCAATATTTTGCGCGGGATTGAAGACGTCGCCGACGGCCATGCGGCGCGCGGTCTGCGGCATCAACTGCATTAAACCTTGCGCGCGACGGCGGGAAATTGCGCGCGGATTAAAATTGGATTCCGCCGCAATGACGCTGGCGATGAGCTCCTGTTCGACGCCGTGTTTTTGCGAAGAAGCGCGAATCAGATCGCCGTAAGGAACCTGGAGAGCCGCTGCGATTGCCGCCGGCTTGGGAGCGGGAGTAAAAACCTCTTCCGGCTCGATGGTGACAACCTCGGCGGCATCCATATCGACAGCGCCGCCACCGATCTGCAAGCGCACCACAGCGCCGAGGCGCTCGTAGCCCGTGATATGCATGCGCTGGCCGCTGCGCAAAACGGCATACTCCGCGCGCGCCGGCGCCGCAGCTCCGAAAAAGACCGGAGCGAAGACGAGCGCGGCAAAAACGAAGCTAGATTTTGCTCTCATCAGGTTCAGTCGCAGGCACTTTCCGTGACGCATCCCCTTCCGCCGAAGGCGTGTTCTTCGATGGCGACGGCAACGCCGTCTTCATCGTTACTCAGGGTTTGACGCCATCCTAGCGTTTTCAGCTCTTCGACGCAATTGCCCATTACGACGGGCACTCCGGCGTAGGAGAGCATTTCGCGGTCGTTATGATTATCGCCGATGGCCATCACTTCCTCGCGGTTGAGGCCGCGCAAGCGAACCCATTCGGCGAGCGTGGCGCCTTTCGAGCACGCGGGATGAATCACGTCGATCATGGTGAAATCGCGAGCGTCGTACGTGGTGACAGCGAGCGAGTAGCGATTGGCAAAAGGCAGCGCGCGCAGCTGGGCTTCGGCGACGCGCATGGGGGCGACCTTGCCCATAAACATCACCTGGATGGGATCTTCAGTAAGCGCGTCCATCAGCGGGGAAATCTCGGCGAGGTAATCGATATTGCGCGTGAGGTAGCCCTTTTGCTGCGGATCGTCCCAATCGAGAAATTCGTAGATGACTTGATTGGCGCGCGGGCGGTCAAATACCACAGCGGCTCCGCGGCGAAATTCGGACATGGCCTCGAGCACCTGGCGCGCGATATCGCGGGGAAGCAGGTGGCGCAGATGCGTGGTGCCGTCCTTCGATTTGATGAGCGCGCCGTTATTGACGATCATGGTCAGCGGGCAATCGAACTGCTGCGCGATGGGCAGCGCAAAGTCGAAGCGCCGTCCAGTAACCAGGGCAACTTCGATGCCGCGCGCGGCAGCCTCGACCACCGCTTTGCGGTTGGCTTCGGGCAACTGGAACTTGCTATCAAGCAGCGTTCCGTCGATATCGAGAGCGATGAGTTTTACGGCCATTCGGCTAATTTTCGACCTTTGCTAGCTACTTAAGGTGTGCAGCTATTTTACCCTGATTTGCGGCCAAGCTGGGAGAGTTCCCAAGCTTTGTATGGGATAAGTATATTGGATGAGGCGGCGGGATTTAGGAAGCGCGAGGTCGGGCTTCGCATTTGGGGATACCCCGCCCCCCGGGGTATTTTTGTATCAGTATGATTCCAGGGCACTTTAAATCCTTTGTTTTGGAATAGTGTGATTCTAAAGAGGTTGCAGACGCATTTTTCGTATCAGTGGATTCTAAAGGACTTAACGCGAAAAATGGATTGTTGGGCCTAAGCTCGGTGCTGGATGGTTGTGAGCCAGGCAAGATAGCAGGGAATCGCGCTGCGGCAACAGATAAGGGTCTATTGCTCACCATCCAGACCGCGTTGTGCCGCATTTTCATTAAATCAGTCCTCCGCGTAAAACGGTAGCACGCCTCACGAATGTTTGGTCTTTGTTTTATGGACAGGGGTTGAGGGACAAAAGGACAGCTGTACTTTCTCAGGGGTGAACCCCCGGGTTATCGGTCAAGTCGCAATAAAATCGGCCCAAGCAAGAATGCGGTAAAGAAGCCCGCCAGGTAAATGGACGTCGAAATCCAAAGCACGATCCGGGTGAATCGGCTGGCGACTTGGCATGCGCCCGGGTCATCAGGCGAGCATGCCACAACCTGGGCTTGGAGACGCGGCGCAATCGAGTAGACATAGATGAAGTTGCCAGCAATCAT
>JRHI01000104.1_pt1 | contig 87316 bp, 85 predicted proteins | sample 215371 | NCBI WGS metagenome assembly JRHI01 (sample SAMN02929681, study PRJNA255918) | sediment metagenome | biome: cave system; feature: Ice Cave; material: Sediment; isolation source: sediment from deep within a dark volcanic ice cave with no known source of... ... | reverse complement strand
GTGCGCCTCGAGGATCGCGCCGGGGTGATCGCGTTCAACTTCGCTGACATCCATGCCCACGATCTCGCGTCGATCCTCGACACCGAGGGCGTTTGCGTCCGGGCCGGCCACCACTGCACGATGCCGTTGATGGAGAAAATGGGTTGGCTGGCAACCGCCCGCGCGTCGTTCTATCTGTACAACACGCAAGCCGACGTCGACGCGCTGGCCAGCGCGCTCGAGAAAGCGGCCCGCGTCTTTAAGCTCGCCTGATGGACGATTTCTACAAAGAATACATCCTTGACCATTACCGTAACCCGCGCAACTTCGGCAATTTGGTGGCGCCCGACGCGGTAGCAGAAGACCTGAATCCGCTGTGTGGCGACCGGATTCGGTTTGAGCTGAAAGTCGAGGACGGGAGGGTCACCGACGTCCGCTTCTCGGGCAAGGGCTGTGCTATCAGTCAAGCATCGGCCTCGATGCTGAGCGAATCCGTGCGCGGCGAACATCTCGAGACGATCGCCCGCATGCCCAAAGAGCGAGTGCTCGAGAACGTCGGCATCGGCATCAGCCCCGCGCGGATTAAATGCGCGACGCTGGGCCTCAAGGTGCTCAAAACCGCGGCACTCGGTGAGATTGCCCGCTGGCCTGACGAAGAAACGAGCGACTCCTCGGACGCCAAATAGTCGTCAGAGCGAGCGGCGGCCCTCGATGCAGACATTTTGGACATCAAATGCCGTCATCTCGATCCAGCGGTACCGGCCGTGGTCGCGCACGAAGAGTTCGAGCGGCCGTGACCCGATGAACTCGCGCGCACCGACGATGGCGGCGGCTCGCATCCGCGCGTAACCGTCGGATTCGCCCAGCGCCTTCGCCGTGTTCGGCACCCGCAGAAGCTGCTCGTCCCAAAAGACCAGCGCGCCGCCCGTTCGCCGAATCGCCGTTTTCAGTTCAGCCGGTAGGGGAGTTGCTCCGCGAACGATGGTATCGTTCGTCGAAGTAACAACGCTTTGCACGGCGGTAATGCGCAGTTGCTTGTTCCCGCAGTTTGCATCGAACCGGTCGGGTGGCCGAAGCGGTGGCGCGTTGGGGGCGCACGCGGTCGCAGCTGCCAGCAGCATCGCGGCGAACAACCGGCTACGCATCATCGGTGGTTCGCGGCACGGGCCGAACGTACGACAGCGTGTGGTGAGCTAGCAATCCTGAACGCGCGCCGAGCGATTCCGCGACCCCGAAAAACAATTGGGCGCCTTCGGCCGTCACTCGGGCGGTCGTGACGATGTCTTCCTCGCGCGCGCCCCGCAAGAACGTCGTCTTCATATCGGTGGTCACCGACCGATCGGCATCGTCGCCAATCCGGGTCATTACAGCAAACCACATGGCAAGATCGGCGGCCGCCAGCACCACCGTACCAGCAACCACCCGTCCGGGCCGCTCGAACCGGCGGTCAAATGGGAAGCGCAACGAGCACTCGCCCGGCGAAAGCGCTTCCAACGTGAACCCGAAATCGCGGACAAACTCGGCTCGTTCCAGAAGTGTGGCAACATGGGCCCGGGAAACACGCGAAGACACAAGGGGGGCGCCCTTCGGCGCCGGCTTCGCAGCCGCCCACTCGGCGCTTGGCGAGGGTAGCGGACACGACCAAACGTCGGGTGCCGGCGCTCCATTTGGACGGCTCAGCATCTCTCCTTGGCAGGTTTTACGTTACGTCTGCATAACGGAAAACGCGTCTTACTATCGAGGGGGGGGCGGGTTTTCCGTCCCGTCAACCATGCCTTACTTTCGCTTACAGGAGACCGCATGCACGGACCATCAGCGCGCCCCAACCGTGGGCAATTTATCGCCGGCGGCCTGACCGCCGGGGCAGCAACTTTCGCAAGCGTCAACGTGATCGCGGCGCCCGCTAAGGAAGTGGTCGTCGGCCTCGATGTTCCGCTTTCTGGACCGTACTCGGATCAAGGCCAGGATCAGCTACGCGGCTATCACTTGGCGATCGAAGAAATCAACAAAGCCGGCGGCGTCATGGGATTGAAAATTCGGGCCGTCGAGGGTGATGACGAAACCAAAGCGCCGACGGCGGTGGCCACCGCGCGCCGCATGATCGAACGTGACGGTGCGATCATGGTCACCGGCGGATCCAGCTCCGCAACCGCGGTTGCTGTCTCAGGGCTGTGCCAAGAGAAAAAGACGATCTTCATGGCAACCTTGACGCACAGCGACGAAACCACCGACGCCTCTTGTCACCGTCACACCTTCCGCCGCTACAACAACGCCCACATGTCGGCCCGCGCGATGGCGCGCACCCTCCTGAGCAAGTATGGGACCGGCAAATGGTTCCACATCACCGCCGACTACACATGGGGACATTCCGTCTACAACAACCTGATCGAAGTGGTTGAGCCCAAGGGCGCCAAGACCATCAAGAACGTGCTGCTGCCGCTGGGCACGACCGACTTCTCGTCGGCGCTGGGGCAGGCCCAAAGCGCAAAGCCGGACGTGCTGGTCATCACCGAATTCGGCAAGGACATGACCAACGCGCTCAATCAGGCCGCCCAATTCGGGCTCACGAAATCAACAAAGATCTTGGTACCGCTGGTCGACGAGTACATGGCTAAAGGTGCCGGCGACAACTTCGACAACGTCGTCTCGACAGCTCCGTGGTACTGGAAGTACCACGGCGACAAGTTCCCGCCGGCCAAGAAATTCGCCGATGCCTTCACAGCCAAATTCGGCTTCCCGCCCTCCAACGGCGGCGAGTGCGCCTATACCAACATCTATCAGTGGAAGGCCGGCATCGAACGCGCCGGCTCGCTCGATCCCGAGAAGTTCATCGAAAAGATGGAAGACTTCCACTTTACTGCCACTAAAGGACCAGAGTACTGGCGCAAGTTCGACCACCAGGGAATCAACACGGTCCTCGTCGTCGAGGGCGTGCCGACGGCGCAACGCGGCGCCAACGGGTTCGGCTACGGCAAGGTGCTCGAAGAGCACGTCGGCGATGAGGTCGCCATCCCGCAGGCCAGCAGCAAGTGTAAGATCGAGGTCGCGTAAGCCTCCGATTCGCGCTTGATCCGACGGGACCGGCTCCCGAGTAGGGAGTCGGTCCGTCTGGCGTCTAACCGGGAAGCAGAAACCGCCTCCCTGATGGACCGGTTTTCGCTTTTAACCGAAGGATTACGACCATCGAAGCGCTGCTCGCTCAACTCCTGGATGGCTTCATCCGTGGCCTCATTTATGTAGCCATCGCGATCGGTCTTACGATCGTCTTTGGGATGCTGCGGCTGGTCAACTTCGCCCACGGTGCCTTCTACGCGATCGGCGCATACGTCGGGCTCGTGGTCGCCGAAAAGTACGGCCTAGCGCTCGGCCTGATTGCCGCGCCGATTGCGGTCGCAATCTTCGCGCTGGTTTTTGATCGCGTTATCCTGCGGCGGTTCTATGAAAAGGAGCCGACCGCTCAAATCCTGTTGACCTTCGGTGTGGCGCTGGTCGTGCAGGAGAGCCTCCGGTTAATTTTCCACTCGGCGACCCGCCAGTACCCAGTCCCCTCGCAGTTGATCGGCTCACTCAATTTAGGTTTCACGCAATACCCGATCTACCGCGTCGTCTTCGCACTGGGCATCATTGTCCTCGTGATCGCGGTGTGGCTGTTCATCGAACGGACGGACTATGGTCTGATCATGCGGGCCGGAATTCGCGATCGCACGATGGTGCAACTGCTGGGTGGAAACGTGCGCCAGGCATCGACTGTAATCTTCGCGCTTGGTGCGGGCCTGGCGGGTTTGGTGGGCGCCGCGGCAAGCCCGATCTATAGTGTGGACCCGAACACCGGCTTCAACTTTCTCGTGCCGGCGTTCGTCGTCGTCGTGATCGGCGGTTTGGGAAGTTTCTGGGGCGCGGTTTTGGGCGGGCTGCTCGTCGGCGAACTGCAGAGCCTGACGACGCTGGTCCGACCGGAGGCCAGCGACGTCGTGATCTATCTCGCCATGGCGCTGGTGCTGTTGGTGCGGCCCTCAGGATTGCTCGGCGAGAGCGAGGTCATCCGCGGGTGAGTGGCGAGCTGCGCTTTTATCTGCTCACCGTTTTGGGGCTCGCCGTCTTTCCGATCGCCATTCACCCGATCGGCGGCTACCCCGGACTCGCGACGCAGATTTTGATCGTCGGCATCGCCGCGCTCGGCTTCAATATCCTGCTGGGTTACGCGGGTTTGCTGTCGTACGGTCAGGCGATGTTCTACGGCGTCGGCTCGTATGTCGCGCTGCTGACCGTGACCCGCTTTTTTCCGCAGGCGCACAGCATCTGGCTAGCGGTTTTCCTGGCGATCGCGTTTACAACCCTCATGGCGCTGGTCATCGGCGTTCTGGTCGTGCGGCTGTACGGCATCTACTTTGCGCTGTTGACCTTGGCGTTCGCGCAGATGTTCTTCTTCATCGTCTTTCAGTGGCGCTGGCTGACTAAGGGCGACGACGGCCTGCAGGGAATCAGCGCTCCGCCGCTGTGGTTGGGGCCGTTCGGATCGTTCGATCTGACCACCCAATTGCCAGCGCTGGCACTGGGCCCCTTTGGCGATCTTAGCGACGTGCGCTGGTGGTACGTCTTCGTCGCGGCAGTCGCGCTGTTGGTCCTAGCGTTCGTGCGGACGCTCACCCGCTCGCAGTTCGGTGAGGTGTTGGCCGCGATTCGCGAAAACGAAGAACGAAGCACGTACGTCGGGTTCGAGCCGCGTCGGTATAAATTGGCCGCTTTCGTGATCGCCGGGGCGCTGGCCGGACTCTCCGGCGCGCTCAAAGGCCTGTTCGAAACATCGACGGCCGTCAACACGCTCGACATCGAGACCAGCGGGAGCTTTGTCATCTATACCGTCATCGGCGGCGTCCAGACATTGTTCGGCCCGCTGGTCGGCACCGGTCTCATCATGTATCTCCAAAACGTCATCAGCGGCAAGACCGAAGCGTGGCGGCTCATCGAGGGGCTGGTCTTTGTCTTGGTGATCGTCTTTCTGCCGAGCGGGATTTTGGGGGCCGCACGCGCGGATCGGCGGCAGCGTTTTTCATTCTTGGGAACGCTACGGACACGCAAAGTCGCCGATCAGAGTCCGGGACCGGGCGAAGCAACGCGCTACTGATGGAAGTCATTCTCTCAACCCGCGGGCTCACCAAGCGCTTCGGAAACTTCGCCGCCAATAGCGACATCGACTTCGTGGTCGCGCCGGGCGAGCTTCGGGCAGTCATCGGACCGAACGGCGCTGGAAAAACCACGTTCTTCAACATGCTCGCCGGAACGATCTCGACCTCCGACGGAGAGATTCGGTTCAAAGGTCGTTCGATCAACCGGCTATCCGGACCGCGACGAGTCGCCGCCGGTATCGCTAAGGCCTTTCAGACGGCAAACCTGTATGCCGACCAAACCGTTTTGCAAAACTGCCGGCTCGCCGCGCTGGCTCGCGTTCAGGGTTCGTTCGCCCTCGAATTGTTCCGCGCTTCGAACCGGCTTGCGAAGGTCGACCAGCTGGCCCACGAAGCGCTGCAGCTTGTCGACCTCCAAGGGGTGGCGGACGTTCGCGCCGGCGACCTGTCGCACGGCGACAAGAAGCGGCTCGACATCGCGGTCGCGCTGGCGACGCAGCCCGAACTCTTGTTGCTCGACGAACCGGTGGCCGGGATGTCGATCGAAGAAGTCCAGAAGACCGATCAATTGATTCGCGCCTTGGCCAAGCGCATGACCGTGTTGATCATCGAGCACGACATGGACATGATCATGGGCATCTCCGATTCTATTACGGTGCTCCATCAAGGGCGCATCCTCGCCGAAGGAACGCCGGCGCAGATTCGCGCGAACCCGCAGGTCCAAGAAGCGTACCTCGGCGGCCACGCCGAGGCTACCGGCAATGCCGCCGCCGCGCGGCCGCTGCAGTAACATGAGTACACCCGTGCCCGTCGTGACCGATGACCTGCTGGTGGTCGAGCGGCTCAACACCTATTACGGGGACAGCCACATCCTCAAGGATCTCAGTTTCACGATCCGCCGGGGGGAAACTGTCGCCCTGCTCGGCCGCAACGGCGTCGGCAAGACGACGACGCTGAAGAGCATCGTCGGCTGGGTTCCGCCGCGCAGTGGCAGCGTGCAGTTCATGGGCCAGGAACTCGCGGGTCGCGAGATGATGCAGATCGCCCGCGCCGGCGTGTCGCTGGTCCCGGAGGAACGGCGGATCTTCACCAACCTCACGGTCGCCGAAAACCTCAAACTGGCACAGGTGACGGCGGTGCGGCCCGGCTGGTCGTTGCAGAACGTATACCAGCATTTTCCGCGTTTGCTGGAGCGGGCCGCGAACAAGGGCGATGAGATTTCAGGCGGCGAGAAACAGATGCTGGCGATTGCTCGGGCGCTGGTCCAGGATACGAAGTTGTTGATGCTCGACGAGCCGACCGAAGGACTCGCGCCGCTGATCGTGCGCGAGGTCGAGAGCATCATCCGTGAGATCAAAGGAGCCGGGATGACGATCTTGCTGGTCGAGCAAAATCTCTACTCGGCCCTCAGCGTTGCCGATCGCTGCTACGTCATCGATCAAGGTAGCATTCGATTCGAGGGATCGCCCGACGAGCTCCGCACCAACACAGCGGTCCTCAGTCGCTACCTGCACGTCTGAAGTTGGTCCGGGCGAAACTGCCGCCTGAACCTACATCTTGCATTCGGCCGAATACGTCGCCAACGTCCTTGGAGACGCGTGTTCGGCGAGACGCAAACTTAACGTGACCGGAATCATACTTTGACACGCGACCGTTGAGCATCGGGTCATGTTCGCCTAAGGTAAACCAATGACCATAGCGTCGAGCGCGTTTACACGCGGGTTGGTACTAGCGTTTATTCCGGCTATGCTGCTGTGCGCGTGCGGCGGTGGGGGTGGAAACCAGCTGGCCCCGGCACTGGGCCCCGGCGGTTCGCCGACGGCGACTCCGCGGCCGGGGACACCGACTCCGAACCCGTCATCAACGCCCACGGCGGGCCCAACGATAAATCCCAGCGATCAACTCAGCCGGCCGGCGCTCACGCAGTCGGATTTCCAGTATCTGGGCGCGTTCGCGCCGCCGCGGTACGCCGCTGGGTGGTCTACGGGTTTTGCGGTCGGTGGCCTGGCACTGCGCCACGTCAACGGCGAATTGCACTTTTTCGCGACGACGCACGTCTACAGCGGTGGCCTCGTCTATGAAATGAAATTCCCGGGATTAGGCCCCAGCGGCAACTGGCCCACTGCACCGATTGTCACGGAATGGGGCGATATCTACCTCGGCCATAAAACAACCCTCGACAACCCAAGCGGAGCGTTGAGTGCCGGAGCGTCACCCACAATCTCTTTTGGGACGAGACGCAGCAGCGGCCCTACTGGAGCTACGGTCACTGGTACGATACCGTCAACGGCAATCCGACTCTCGGCTATAGCAGCTTAATGCTGGACAGCAGCTTGCAGCCGGCTATCGCCGTCCACGGCCCGTGGGGGGTCGGCGACACCAGCGGGTCCGGGCTGAACTACAAGGCCTTTCAGGGCGGAGCGTTGCGTATTCCGCAGTGGTTCGCCAATCGCTTCACGGGCGGTAAAACGCTCGCTCTTGGGTTCGGCGGCTACTACAACATCATCGCCGGCGGTTCGCTCGGTCCCGCACTTGGGGCGATCGCCGATCCAGTGGACGGACAGCCAAACGTCGACGTGATCACCCTGCTCGGTCACCCGATCGACAAAACGCTGGCCCCGCGCGCTGCCGATTACATGTCGTCGATCGATCATACACCGGTTAACGGCATCGGAGTCTGGCAGTGGACCGACACGATTTACGGCTCGGGCGCCTGGATCGACCTTCCCACCAAGCATGGTGTGGTCTACATCGCAACGCAAGGTACCGGCGTTGTGCAGTATCTCCATAGCGCGGTCGTCTCCGATTCTAAAAAAACCGTTGCATATATTTATAATCCGGCCGACCTAGCTGCCGTCGCTCAGGCGCAAAAGGCTCCGTGGGAAGTCGTGCCGGCGTCGTACTTCGATTTCCCACAAGTCGCTGGTACCGAGGTCGACGGGATCGCTTACGATGCGACCGACTCGACGCTGTACCTGCTCACGGTGTATGCGTACCCGTCGGGAGTCGAAATTTATCCCGTGGTCCACGCGTACCGCGTTTTCGACAGCGGACCGGGCGCGCACGGAAAAGCGCGCCGCGCAGTGACCGTTCCAGCCCGCCGATCGCGCTAGCCCGTCCGGGGTCTGCACGGCACCAGGCGCGCCAGCGTTCGCCGGCAACGGCTCGCAACTGCCGCGGTCGGTGGCGGGTTTTCACGGTCATTGATTTGATTTTTCCGAAGGAGAGAGGCGTGGCGCTTCAGGAGATCTTGGATCGGACCCGAGCCGCGGGCGAAGCGAAGCGTGACCCGGCGACGGTCGCCTCGATGTATCGGGCGGTCGACGAGCTTCGCACGTCGGGCGCAATCGATCGCATCCTCCGTCCCGATCAGCCGATAACGCCGTTCACGTTGCAAGGCCAGGACGGACGCATCTTTGATTCGGCGGCGGTGCTCGCGCGCGGCGGCCCGTTGGTCATTACGTTTTATCGCGGCACTTGGTGACCGTACTGTAATCTGGAGCTGTCAGCTCTGGGCCGACTCTACAGCAATTTCACAGCGCAGGGCGCCGAAGTCGTCGCCATCTCGCCGCAGCTTCCCCGGTTCAATGCCGAGATTCGCGACAAGCACCGTTTACCGTTCGAAGTCCTCTCGGATCCGGGCAACGCCGTCGCCGAACAGTTCGGGCTCAAGTTCCGGTTGCCGGATTACCTGATCGACGTCTACCGCACGTTTCCACTGATTTTGCCGGAACGCAACGGTGACGACTCCTGGACGCTGCCGATCCCCGCGCGGATCGTCGTCTCATCCGATGGTATAATCCGCAAGATTGACGCCGACCCGGATTACACCCGTCGGCCCGAACCCGAAGACACCCTCGCCTTCGTCCGGTCGATCGCTAAACGGCCCCGCGAGAGCGGCAAGACGAGCTAACCCCGGAACCGATGCCGAATGCGGCGTGCGTTCCGGATTCGGACGGCCGCCTTGGGCGATGTCTAGGTTTGCCATTCTGGAATCGAAGGAACCCGCATATGCTCAACTTCGGGGAGGTCGAAGCCGAAGTGCTCGACGAGCAGTGCCCGCAGTGCTCTGCGATCGGCGAGCTGCGTTGACTCAGCTTGGTTTGCGCCCAAGACGGTGACGTCACGGTTCATCACGGTGACGCGACCGCCGGTTGTGAGAGCGCGCAGCATGATCCGGTTGACAAATGGCGAGGCTGGGTGGGTTGCCGTGAAGTGATTTCCGAGTTCGAAGTCGACCAAATTCTCCTGCTCCAGCGTCGACACCCACGCGTCGACCGTGTTGCCATTTGTATGCGCCCGCAACACCCAATGGTCTCCATCGCGGACCATCCAGTGCATTTCGTGGCCAGCGCCCGCCTGCGCGCGATCCACGAGTGGGACCGGGACGCGTGGCGCCAATGCGCCGAAGCCAGGGTCCACAACGAATACCTCACCGGCAAGTGGGACCGTGAGGAACATGTGTGTGCGCGGCGATTCCGACCGCGCTGCAAGCAGAACCACGCGCGCGGAATGCCGGACCGGCGCAAACCCCAGTCTCTCTAGGACGGCGGCAAACAGCGTCGCGTGCTCGAAGCAGTAGCCGCCGCGGCAAGCACCGACGAGCTTCTCCTGCAGGCCATCGAGGTCGAGGCGCACGGAACGGCCGAGCAGAACGTCGAGGTTCTCGAATGGAATGCACGACATGTGCGCCCGCAGCAGCCCTGTTAACGTTTCAAACGTCGGGCGAGTTGGACCATCGTATCGGACGCGTGCGAAATATGCGTCGAGGTCGAGGGATGCTGCCATGCTGTTGCTCTCCCGAGTCAAGGCTCCGTCCCGAGGAGTACCATTTCGCTTCATCTTGAGCGATGACTTCAGCGGTCGGTGCGCGTTCGCGCAGAGCTAGCGCACGATCGTGCTCGAGGACTCGGTGCCCGGGAGCATTCGCTGGTCGGTTGCCGTCGGTCAGAGCGAGCGAGTGAGTTCGCGGCGTTCCCAGGGTGGCCGGCAGCCAAGAGGCCGACGGCAGCATGTTCGCAGGATGCGACACGAGCACGGGAGCGCTGGACGGTACGCCTAGACTCCCAGCAAGCTGGCGCGGCGGTCGGTGTCGGCTCCGAGTTCGGCCGGCGTTCCGGCCCACACCGCGCGGCCCTTCTCCATCACGTAAACGCGATCGGCGAGCGCGGAGAGTTCGACCAGATTCTTGTCGACGATGAGAATCGAATGGCCGAGCGACTTGAGCCGGCGGAGGCATCTCCAGATTTCATCTCGGACGAGCGGCGCGAGTCCTTCGGTTGCCTCGTCGAGGATGAGCAACCGGGGATTCAGCATCAATGCGCGCCCGATGGCGAGCATCTGCTGTTCGCCGCCAGAAAGCATTGAGCCTAGGTTTGACGAGCGTTCGGCGAGCCGCGGAAACATCGCAAAGACGCGTCCGATCGTCCACGGGTCGGCGAGGTTTCCGAAGTTTGCGGCCGTTGCCACGAGGTTCTCTCGAACCGTCAATGTCGGAAAAATCAATCGCCCCTCAGGAACCAGGCCGAGCCCGAGCCGTGCAATCCGATACGAGGGCCAGTGCGAAATCGTCGAGCCGGCAAACGCAATCCGGCCGGCACGCGGTCGCAGCAGGCCGACGATCGAACGCACCGTGGTCGTCTTCCCCATGCCATTGCGACCCATAAGCGCCACGAATTGACCGTCGCCCACCACCAAGCTCGCCCCGAAGAGTGCCTGACTTCCGCCGTAAAATGCATCGATCGAATCGACCGCGAGTAGCGGCTCGATCGCAGCGGGCGCCGTCATCCGTGTTCACCGAGATATGCCGCCCGGACCGCCGGATCGGTGCGAATCTGCGCATAGGGCCCGCTGGCGATCGGTTTGCCGCCATCGAGCACGGTAACCCGGTCGGCAAGCGCCGCCACAACATCCATGTCGTGCTCAACGAGCACGACGGTGACCTTTCGCTTGATCGCGGTGAGCAGACCGACCATTTTGCGACAATCTTCGGTGCCCATTCCAGCCATTGGCTCATCAAGCAACAGCAGCGTCGGTTCGGCCGCCAGTGCCATGGCCAATTCCAGCTGTCGGTGCTCGCCGTGGGAGAGATCGGCAACGATTTGATCGCAGCGAGCTCCGAGTCCGACCCGTTCCAGCGCCGCGCGGGCCGGCCCACGCAATCTCGCATCGCCGCGTGCAGCGTCCCAGAAACGAAAGCTATGGGGCTCGCGCGCCTGAATCGCGAGTGCGACATTGTCTTCGGCGCTGAAGTCGGCGAACAGCGTCGATATTTGAAAGCTACGCGCGATTCCCAGTCGCGCGCGCTTGTAGGCCGGCAAGCGCGTGATGTCGCGGCCATCGAAATGAATCGTGCTGGCATCGGGCGCGAGCTCGCCGCTCAGTTGATTGAGCAGCGTGGTCTTGCCGGCGCCGTTGGGTCCGATGATCGCGTGCAGCTCGCCCGGGATGACGTCGATCGCTAGATCGTCGGTGACCCGCAAGGCTCCGAACGATTTCATCAGCCCGTTCACTGCCAGCTTGGGCTCAGGCATCGCGGCCGCCCAGCCAGCCGTAGAGTCCGCGCTTGGCAAACAGCACGATCAGAATCAAGATCGGACCTAAGACGACGAGCCAGTGCTCGGTGAGCGCGGAAAGCCAGGTTTCAAGCCCCACGAACAGCGCCGCGCCCAGCACGGGCCCGACCAATGTGCCGACGCCGCCCAGAATCACCATCATCAAGATCTCACCCGAGCGCGTCCACGAGGTCATGTCCGGGCTCGCGATCCGCGCGTTGTTCGCCCAAAGGACGCCTGCCAGTCCCGCGCCCGCGGCTGCGATCACGAATGCGGTCAACTTATAGCGGAACACCGGATAGCCCAAAGAAACCAGCCGCCGTTCGCTCTGCTTGCACCCGCGCAACACCATGCCGAAGCGCGAATCGACGATCCGGCGACACAAATACTTGAAGCCTACCAGCGCGACCAGGCAGACGAAGTAGAACGCCGCCGGATTCCGTAGATCAATACCCGGTAACATATCTCGGGCCGTCATCGAAAGACCATCATCGCCGCCGTAATATTTGACGGAATTGATCACATAGAACAACATCTGGGCGAACGCCAAGGTGATCATGATGAAGTAGACGCCCGACGTACGCAATGAGAGAGCACCGATCGCCAGACCGAGCAACGCCGCCGCGATCACGGCCAGCGGCCAGCTGACGAGCGCCGAAGTATTGCCGTGGAAGGCCGCGATTGCGACTCCATAGCCGCCGACTGCAAAGTAGGCGGCGTGGCCGAAGCTCACCATCCCGCCGTAGCCAAGGATGAAGTCCAAGCTGACGGCCAGCAGCGCCAGGATTACGATCCGGGTTGCAATCGAAATCCAAAATGGCTGGCCGGTCAGGGCGGCGGCGAGCGGAACGGCGAGCAATGTCACGAGCACGCCGCCGGCGATGATCGTCCGACGGCGCGCCTCAGCGTTGCGCAATCGGAAACAGACCCCGCGGACGCCAGATCAAAACCAGCGCCATGAAGATGTAGACCGACACCGACGAGAGCCCCGCGCCCAGCGCTTCGGCGATTTGGGGATGAAAAACGCCCTTGAGCAACATCGGGATGTAGGCGCGCCCGAGCGTATCGATGACGGCAACCGCTAGCGCCGCGACGAAGGCGCCACGTACCGAGCCGAGGCCGCCTACCACGACAACGACGAACGCCAAGATTAGGATCTGCTCGCCCATTCCCACCTGAACCGCGAGCACAGGAGCAACCACTGCGCCAGCCAGCCCGGCAAGCAAGGCACCCAAACCGAAAACGAACGTATAGAGCACGACGACGTTGACGCCGAATACGCCGACGAGGTCACGATGGGTCGCGCCGGCGCGAATCAACATGCCAACCCGGGTTCGCGCTATCAACAGGTACAGGCCGGCCGCGACCGCCAGGCCAACCGCGATGATGAACAACCGGTAAATCGGATACGGTACGCCGGGTAAAATCGCAATCGAGCCGCCCATGGCCGCCGGCACCGTCATGAACTGGGGCGTCCGTCCCCAAATAATCGCCGCTGCTTCATTGATGAGCAGAATCAAACCGAACGTCGCCAGCACTTGGTCGAGATGATCGCGCGCATACAACCGGCGCACCAAGATCACTTCGATCGCGATTCCGAGCACTCCGGCCGCCAACGCGCCGGCGAGGATAGCCCCGGCAAATGAACCGGTTCGCAGTGCAACCGTTGCTGCGACGAATGCTCCGATCATGTAGATCGCGCCGTGCGCTAAATTGATCACGTTCATGATCCCGAAGATGAGCGTCAAACCGGCGGCCAGCAGAAAGAGCATGACGCCGAACTGCAAACCATTGAGCACCTGCTCGATCAGCAGATTCATTCGCCGGCCCGCGCTCTAGCGCTATAGCTTACACTGCGAAACGTGGACATCGCCGAGATCTGGGGATCTTCGCAAGGGTCCGCTTGACCAGCTCGCCGTGGGGGCGCGCATAGCACTTGTTTTCAGCGAAGCAGCCAGTGTCGGTGTCGGACCGTGCAAAACTGACTATCTTTTCCGCCAATTCGCGGGCAAGCCCTCTGCCCCGAGCGCGACGCGTCAGTTGAAAAAACCGGCATCGAGGTGCATCGAGACGACCCAATTCGGTTGGTCCACGATCTCAGAGATCTTCAAATCGGCGGCAACGCTGGCCAGCAAGTATGCGTCGATCTCCGCGAGCGCGCTGCGGCGAACGATCTCGCCGATCATTTCTTGGACGGCACCGCGCGCCGCCGCGAATAGATCGGGGCCGATCCCGGTCGTCGCGATAGCGGCTCCGCCACGCTGCGCCCGGGCAGCCGTTTCGATGCGCGGAAAAGCTGGGGCTGCGCCGCGCTCGACGGTGACGCGAATCGTGGCGGTGGCGCTGGTTTCGATCGCCGTCCCACACACTTCGCCATCGCCTTGAGCCGCGTGTGGATCACCGAGCGACAGGAGCGCACCCGCAACGCCAACGGGCAACAACAACCGCGCGCCGGCGCTGATGTGCCGCACATCCATGTTGCCGCCCCAACGCGTCGGCGGAATGATCGAATGCGGACCCGGTTCCGGCGGCGCGACGCCGATCGTGCCGATCATCGGAATAAGCGGAATCTCGAGCCCGGGCATGAACGCGACCCCAGCGGAACCGATCGAGGAGATCCGCAGATGCGGCTCGGGAAAACGGTCGGCCAGCAAGCCGAAGCCGGGGATGTTCGCCGTCCAGCCCCAGGCGTCGACGCTTAGGTCGAGGATCTCGACCGCCAGCGCATCGCCGGGTCGCGCACCGGCCACAAAAATCGGTCCCGTGACCGGATTGACCTGGGCAAAATCGAGCGCCCGAATGTCAGCTCCGACCGAATCGCGCGAGAGTTGGCCGCCCGACGCATTCGCAAGCTCGACGGTCAACGTCGCGCCGGACTCAACGTGGACAACCGGCGCGATCGTTCGGTCCCAGACATTATGGGTTGTTCTGCGCGATAGATGCATCCCATCCGCTTCGTTGAAAGCGAATGCAAACATCCATCAACGCACCCGGCGGGGCTGATACCGACTCGGGGCCTCTCGAGCGACAGAGATGAGCGCGGCTGCAGGGAGATGTGCTTGATACATAAATAGTTGATGTATCATGTTTCCGGGTTCGGGAGCGGGCCGTCGGATCGTTTGCCTGGGCGGCGGGCCGGCCGGTCTTTACTTCTCGCTGCTGTTCAAAGCAGCATATCCTGATGCCGACGTAACGCTGTTCGAGCGCAACCGGCCGGATGACACCTTCGGTTGGGGCGTCGTTTTCTCGGATCAAACGCTCGGCAATCTCCAGGCGGCCGATCCCCCTTCCTACGAGCGGATCGCTGCGCGCTTCGTCCACTGGAACGACATCGACATCCACTATCGCGGTCGCGTCATCACGGCCGGCGGCCAAGGCTTCGCGGGGATTGCACGCAAGCGGTTGCTAGCCATTCTGCAAGAGCGCGCGCGCGAATTAGGCGTCACACTGCGCTTCGAAACGGAAATCCTCGACGAAACGCCATATGCCGGCGCCGACATCATCGTGGCGTGCGACGGCGCCAACAGTCTGATCCGCCGGCGGCATACAAACACCTTCGGGACGATCCTCCGCGAGCACCAAAACCGCTACATCTGGCTGGGTACGCATCGACGGTTCGACGCGTTCACGTTTGCCTTCGAGCAGACGCCGCACGGCTGGTTCCAGATCCACGCCTACCAGTTCGCGCCGGATCTGGGGACGGTGATCGTGGAGTGTCGCGAAGAGACGTGGCGCGACGCCGGGCTCGCCAGCGCCGGTACCGACGAGTCGATTGCGTTCTGCGAGCAACTCTTCGGCCGGTACCTCGACGGTCATCGCTTGATGAGCAACGCGTCGCATCTGGCATCTCCGTGGATGAAATTCGTGCAGGTCAACAACGCGACGTGGCATGACGGCAATGTCGTCCTCATGGGCGATGCCGCCCACACTGCCCACTTTTCGATCGGTTCCGGGACGAAACTCGCGCTGGAAGACGCCATTGGCCTGGTTGCGGCGTTGCGCGAACATCCCAACCGCGACGAAGCGTTTGCCGCGTACCAGGCGGACCGTCACATCGAAGTCTTACGACTGCAGAACGCGGCCCGAAACTCGACCGAATGGTTCGAAAACGTCAGCCGGTACGCCAACCTTCAACCTGAACAGTTTGCGTATAGCCTGTTGACCCGTAGCCAGCGCATCAGTCATGAGAACCTCCGGCTACGCGACGGCAGCTACGTATCGGCGATTGAAAGCTGGATCGCGCAAGCTGCCGGCGCGCCTGTTCGGCCGATTCCGCCGATGTTCACACCGTTTCGGCTGCGGGAGCTGGAATTGCGCAATCGCGTGGTTGTCTCGCCGATGGCGATGTATAGCGCCGTCGACGGCACCCCCGACGATTTTGAACTCGTTCACTTGGGAACGCGCGCGCAGGGGGGCGCGGCGCTCATCTTCACCGAGATGACGTGCGTCGCCGCGGACGGCCGCATCACGCCGGGCTGCGCCGGGATGTATAAGCCGGAACACGTCGCCGCCTGGACGAGGATCGTCGATTTCGTCCACCACCGAACGCCGGCGAAGATCGCGCTACAGCTTGGTCACGCCGGCCCGAAAGGCTCGACGCAGCTCGGCTGGCAAGACATCGATGAGCCGCTAGCGGATGGAAACTGGCCGCTGCTGGGACCGTCGCCGGTTCCGTGGGGACCGCGGCATCAGGTGCCGCGCGCGATGACGCAAGCCGACATGCAACGCGTCAAAGCCGAGTTTGTGCGGGCCGCCGAAATGGGGCTGGAATGCGGCTTCGACCTGCTGGAACTCCACTGCGCGCACGGCTATCTGCTGTCGAGCTTCATCACCCCACTCACCAATGCGCGCACCGACGACTACGGCGGCAGCTTGGCGAACCGCCTGCGTTATCCGCTGGAAATTTTTGGCGCACTGCGGGCGATTTGGCCGCCGGCAAAACCGATGTCGGTAAGGATTTCCGCCACCGACTGGACCGACGACGGCATCACCGGCGCCGACTCGGTTGAAATCGCGCGCGCATTTGCGGCTGCCGGCGCCGACTTGATCGACGTCTCCGCCGGCCAGACCTCGCGCCACGCCCGGCCGGTCTACGGTCGAATGTTTCAAACGCCGTATTCCGACCGGATTCGCAACGAGTTGGGGATCGCAACGATGGCGGTCGGTAACATTACCGAAGCCGATCAAGTCAACAGCATCATCGCCGCCGGCCGCGCCGACTTATGCGCGATCGCACGCGCCCATCTGGCGGATCCATACTGGACCTTGCACGCTGCCGCCCAGTTGGGGTACGACGACATCGCCTGGCCCGATCAATACCTGACAGGCCGCGATCAGTTGATTCGAAATCTACGCCGCACGGTGGTCGCGCCGTGAGTATGCACGTCGACGTCCGTTCGACTTTCCGGTCGGCCATAACGATTGCGCTTCTCGAAGGGGCGCTGGCGTGAAAGGGGTTCCGCTCGACCACGAATCGCGGGTGTCCGGAGACCATCATCAGGCCTTACGAGTGTGGTTGCGCTTTCTGTCGTGCACGAATCTTATCGAAGCCCGCGCGCGCGCCAAGCTGCGAACGAAATTCGACACGACCCTGCCGCGTTTCGACTTGATGGCGCAACTTGAACGGCATCCGGCGGGCTTGAAAATGCACGAAATTTCGCGGCGCATGATGGTGACTGGCGGCAACGTCACCCGAATCACCGATCAACTCGTGACTGAAGGTTTGGTCACACGTGCGGGGGCAGCCGACGATCGGCGGGCGTTTACGATCCGGCTCACAGCCGCCGGCCGGCACACGTTCGCCGAGATGGCGCGCGCACACGAGGGCTGGATGATCGAGATGCTCGGTGGCCTCAGCCGACACGAGCACGGACAACTTTACGCGCTGCTCGCCAAACTCAAGGGTCATCTGGTCGAACTGGACAGCGGAGAAGGAACATGAATGCCACGCAATTAGCCGAGTACCAGGCCAGCCACTTCGAGTGGGCCGTCGCCGACAAAGTCGCAACGATTACGTTGAACCGTCCCCAGCGCAAAAATCCGCTGACCTTAGAGTCGTATGCCGAATTGCGCGATCTCTTCTGGCAGCTGCGCCGCGCCGGCGACGTGCGGGCCGTCGTTGTTACCGGCGCCGGCGACAACTTTTGCTCGGGTGGCGATGTCCACGAAATCATCGGTCCACTCACGAAGATGACGATGCCCGAGCTGCTCGCGTTCACGCGGATGACCGGCGATCTCGTCAAAGCGATGCGTGCGTGCCCGCAACCGATCATCGCCGCGGTCGACGGCGTCTGCGCCGGCGCCGGCGCGATGCTCGCGCTGGCCGCGGACATACGGTTCGGCACGCAGCGCAGCACGGTCGCGTTCTTGTTCGTGCGCGTCGGCTTGGCCGGCGCCGACATGGGAGCCTGCGCGCTCCTTCCCCGCATCGTCGGCCACGGGCGCGCCACCGACCTGCTGTTCAGCGGTCGCGCGCTCGGCGCGCACGATGCGCTAGGGTGGGGTTTGTATAATCGGCTCTGCGAACCCGCCACCCTGGTCGCCGATGCGCGCCAGTTCGCACGCGAGCTGGCGCACGGGCCGACGTTCGCCCACGCGATGACCAAGAACATGCTGCACCAAGAATGGTCGATGGGCCTCGACCAGGCGATCGAAGCCGAAGCGCAAGCGCAGGCGATCTGCATGCAGACCAGTGACTTCGGCCGCGCCTTTGAAGCGTTCGCCGCCAAACGCACACCGGTCTTTGAAGGCGACTGATGGCCGATTGCACGTATTTGGACTGGCCCTTTTTCGACCCGGCGCATCGCAGACTCGCTCGTGATCTCGAAGCCTGGATCGACGGTCAGCTCCCGCCCGAGACCAACGACCTGGACGCGACGTGCCGAACGCTCGTACAAACGCTCGGAGCGTCCGGCTGGCTGCGGTATTGTGTCGGATCGGCGTGGGGTGGTGCATTTACGGAGATCGATTCGCGCGCGATTTGCCTCGTGCGCGAAACGCTCGCCCGCCACAGCGCGCTGGCCGACTTTGCGTTTGCGATGCAGGGACTCGGCAGTGGCGCGGTTTCGCTCGCCGGAACCGCCGAGCAACAAGCGCGGTACCTCCCGCGGGTGCTCCAGGGCGAAGCGATCGCGGCGTTTGCGCTGTCGGAGCGCGACGCCGGCTCCGACGTCGGCGCGATCGCCATGACGGCACGCTCCGAAGGCGACCAGTATGTGCTAGACGGCGAGAAGACATGGATCTCAAACGGCGGAATCGCTCACTTCTATGTCGTCTTCGCCCGTACGGGCGAGGCGCCAGGGACGCGCGGTTTGAGCGCGTTTATCATCGAGGCCGGTACCCCCGGTTTGACAATCGCCGAGCGCATTGCCGTGATCGCTCCCCATCCACTCGCTAGCCTGCGGTTCTCCGACTGCCGAATCCCGAGTACGGCCCGGTTGGGCTCCGCGGGGGACGGATTCAAGCTCGCAATGCGAACGCTTGACATCTTCCGTGCCAGCGTTGCGGCGGCGGCGCTCGGGTTCGCGCGCCGCGCGCTCGACGAAACACTACAGCGCGCCGCGACCCGTTCGATGTTCGGCCAACAACTCGGCGACTTTCAGCTCACCCAAGCGGCGATCGCCGAGATGGCGACCGCCATCGATGGCGCCGCGCTGTTGACCTACCGCGCGGCCTGGACGCGCGACGTCCAGCGGAGGGGAGCAACTCGGGAAGCGGCGATGGCCAAGTTGGTCGCGACCGAAGCAGCGCAAACCGTCATCGATCGTGCGGTGCAGATCTTCGGTGCCCTCGGCGTCGTCAGCGGCCATCCGGTGGAACGGTTATATCGCGAAATTCGAGCGCTGCGTATCTATGAAGGGGCTAGCGAAATCCAAAAGCTGATCGTCGCACGCCAGACCATGGCTCCAGCCGAAAAGGTTGCCCAATGATGGAATGCTCCGCCCACGTCGACACGTTCGCTCGGGATCATTTGCCGCCGCCGTCGCTGTGGCCCGATTTTTTATTCACCATCCCGCAGGTGCAGTATGCGCCCCGCATCAACTGTGCCGTGGAGTTGCTCGATGTGACCGTGCGCGCCGGATCCGGATTGCGCACTGCCATCATCGCGGCCGAAGGCCGGCGCACGTACGCAGAACTGCTCGCCGATGCGAACCGGATCGCCGCGGTGTTGCGGGATGACCTGGGCCTGGTTCCCGGTAACCGCGTGCTCCTGCGCGAGTTCAACAACGCCACCCTGGCTGCATGTTGGTTCGCCGTTCTCAAAGCCGGAGGCATTGCCGTCACAACGATGCCGATGCTGCGTGCCAAAGAACTCATCGACGTCATCACGAAGGCGCACGTTACGCACGCGATCTGCGATCGGCGGCTCTTGGACGAACTCGAACTGGCCAGGCCGAATTGTCCCAGCCTGCGAGCGGTCGTGCATTCTCACGATTTGGCAGAGACCGGGCTCGAAGCGAGGATGGCCAACGCTGCCCCGACGTTCGACAACGTCGACACCGCCGTCGACGACGTCGCGCTCATCGCGTTCACGTCGGGGACGACCGGCAAGCCCAAGGGGACGATGCACTTCCACCGCGACGTGTTGGCAATCTGCGACACGTTTCCGCCGGCGACGATCGCAGCAACGAGCGCCGACGTCTTCACCGGCACACCTCCACTCGCGTTCACGTTCGGATTGGGCGGCTTGTTGCTGTTTGCCATGCGGGCCGGCGCTTCCACGGTGCTGCTCGAAAAATCGAGCCCCGAATCGCTGCTCGAAGCGATCGCGCGTGAGAAAATTACGATCTGTTTCACCGCGCCGACCTCCTATCGGGCGATGACGCCGCTGGTCGCCAAACACGATCTGCAGAGCTTGCGCGCTTGCGTCTCGGCCGGCGAAGCATTGCCGGCCGCAACCCGCGAGGGCTGGGAGAAGGTCACCGGCATAAAAATCATCGACGGTATCGGGTCGACCGAGATGCTGCACATCTTCATCAGCGCGGCCGGCGATGCGATCCGCCCCGGCGCGACTGGCAAACCGGTGCCCGGCTATGCCGCGTGCGTCCTCGACGACGACGGCAAACCGGTGCGAGCAAACGTCGTCGGCCGGTTAGCCGTCAAGGGGCCGACGGGCTGCCGCTACCTCGACGATTCCCGCCAAACCGAATACGTTCAAGATGGTTGGAACCTGACCGGCGACGCATACCTCGTCGATGACGAAGGCTACTTCTGGTATCAAGCGCGAACCGATGACATGATTATCAGCTCGGGCTATAATATTGCCGGCCCAGAGGTGGAATTTGCACTCCTGGGGCACGACGCTGTGCTCGAATGCGCGGTCGTCGGGATCCCCGATCCCGAGCGTTCGCAGATCGTCAAGGCGTTCGTCGTCGTGCGCGAAGGTCACACTTGCGACGATCGACTCGTGCGCGAACTCCAGGATTTCGTCAAAGCAACGATCGCACCATACAAGTATCCGCGCGCGATCGAATTCGTCGCCGCGCTGCCCCGCACCGAGACCGGAAAGCTGCAACGATTCCGACTGCGTCAGCCGGCGAGCGCAGCGCCATGAAGATCGTGCAGCCGGCCGATTGGCCGCGGCCCAAAGGGTACGCCTGCGGAACCGCGGCCGAGGGAGTCGTAATTTCGGTGAGCGGCCAAGTCGGGTGGGATGCTGCCGGCCGGTTCCGCAGTGAAGACTTCGCCGATCAGGTCGCTCAAGCGCTGCGGAACATTGTGACGATCCTGGCTGAGGCGGGAGCTGGCCCCGAACACGTCGTCAGGCTAACATGGTACGTGACCGACAAACGGGAATATCTCGCAGCTCAAGAAGCCGTCGGCCGCGCATACCGCGAGATCCTAGGCCGGCACTACCCAGCGATGTCGGTCGTCGCGGTTGCCGCTCTCATGGAAGATCAAGCAAAGGTCGAAATCGAAGCCACCGCCATCGTGCCTGGCGATCATCCAGCCAACCTCCCTCGCTAGGCACGCCGCATGTTCGGAGGACATCCTTCACAAGTCGATCTCACCGATACCGGTGAATGGACATTTCACAGCGCCGATTTCCCCAGGCATCCAAGCAGAGAAACGAGCAATGTATGGTAACGACCGAGCATAAGAAAGCGGCCTTTCGCTGGGAGGATCCGCTCGCGCTGGACGATCAGTTGACCGACAGCGAACGGATGGTTCGCGACGCTGCACGCGACTATTGCCAGGCGAAGCTGATGCCGCGAATCCTTGAGGCCAACCGGCACGAACGATTCGACCGCGCGATCCTCACCGAGATGGGTGCCATGGGCTTCTTGGGCCCGACGATCGAGGGCTACGGCTGCGCCGGCGTTAACCATGTCAGTTACGGGCTGATCACGCGCGAAATCGAGCGGGTTGACAGCGGCTACCGCTCGGCAATGAGCGTGCAATCGAGCCTGGTGATGCACCCGATTCACGCCTACGGCAGCGAAGAACAGCGTCAAAAATATCTACCGCGGCTGGCGAAAGGGGAGATCGTCGGCTGTTTCGGGCTCACCGAACCCGATCATGGGTCGGATCCCGGCAGCATGGTCACGCGCGCTCGTAAGGCGCCAGGCGGCTACCGGCTTTCCGGCGCGAAAACGTGGATTACGAATTCTCCGATCGCCGATGTGTTCGTTGTCTGGGCTAAGGACGACGACGGCGTGATCCGCGGGTTCATTCTCGAGAAGGGCATGAACGGTTTGACGGCGCCCAAACTCGAGGGCAAGTTTAGCCTACGTGCATCGAGCACCGGCATGATCGCCATGGACGATGTGGCGGTACCGGATGAGAACCTGCTACCGAACGCGAGCGGCCTCGCCGGCCCGTTCGGTTGCCTGAACAAAGCGCGTTACGGGATCGCTTGGGGCGCCCTCGGCGCAGCGGAATTCTGCTGGCACGCCGCCCGCCAATACACGCTCGATCGGCATCAGTTCGGCCGACCGCTCGCCGCCAATCAGCTCATTCAGATCAAACTGGCAAACATGCAAACGGAAATCACGCTCGGCCTGCAGGCGGTCCTGCGGCTTGCACATCTTCTTGACGAAGGTCGCGGCACACCCGAGATGGTGTCGATGCTCAAGCGCAACGCGTGCGGCAAAGCGCTCGATATCACTCGGACTGCCCGCGATATGCACGGCGGCAACGGGGTCTCAGACGAATTCCACGTCATCCGTCACGTGATGAACCTCGAGGCCGTTAATACCTACGAAGGCACCCACGACATCCATGGCCTGATCCTGGGCCGCGCCCAAACCGGCATTCAAGCCTTTAATTAAACTAAGGAGTGTGCGAGAAAGAATCGCACCATCTCGCGGGACGCGTCAGGTCCTTGCGGATCCGTGTAAGAGCCTGCGGGGCTACCGCCGGACCACGCATGCCCCGCCCCGTGGATGACCCACTGTTCGAGCATTATGCGGCCGGCCGCATCCGCATAGCGAATACAACGATAAGGATGCCCTTCTGTCACGACCCCCGCTCGCTCAGTCGCGCGCAACTCAGGGATTATAGCGGCGGCGATGATGCGATCGCTGTTGGAAGGATGCACGGTCGTATCGCGATCGCCGTGGAAGACGATTATCGGAACGCGCTCGCTGACACCGCGCGGATCGATGGGAGCACCGCTTCGCATGGCGATGAATGCGGAAGAGACGTTGCTAGCCGAACCGCAGGGCAAGCCCGAATGAATGCCGATTGCAGCGTACAGATCGGGGTACGTCGTTCCGAGTACCGCAGCCGCCGCCCCACCCGCTGAGAGTCCGGCAACGTAAACGCGTAGCGGATCTACCGCATAGTCGTGCATGACTTCATGAGTGACCCCCGCGATTAGTCCGGGCTCGCCGATGTCGCGGCGCTGGTGGTTCGCATCGAACCAGTTCCAACACTTGGAGGGATTCGCACCGACGGCTTGTTCGGGATACGCGACGAAGAACAACCGTTCTTCCGCGAGCGTGTTCATACGCGTGCCGGTCGCGAAGTCATCGGGCGATTGCGTGCACCCGTGCAACATCACAATGAGCGGGAGGGCCTCGCCGCGATAAGCACTCGGAACGTAAAGTTTGTATGTTCGGCTTCCGGCTTCACTATGATAGGAACGTCGGGTGAATTGGTCGCCGGTTGGCTCGATTTCGACGATCGCCGAAGGCCCGTTCGGAGGTGACGACCCTTTCGGCCGGGCGCCGGCTGTGATGAACCGGTTCAAGCGGTTAGCGCCTGACAGCGCGAGCGTAGTTGCAGTGCTGTCACCAACAGCGCGTTGCAGGGCCGCCGTCGCTTGTGCCAGGCTACGCGTTCGGAAAAGGCGCTGGATCGCGGTGATATCGCGATCCGGTATGTTACTCATGTTCAACCTTTGCGATGGCACAGAAAAGAAGCGGTCAAAGCTGCGGAACGCCCGGTAAATCTGGAACTATTACCGGAGCCGGTCAGCCAAGGCGGCTTTCACAGCGGGGCTTGCCTGCAGCGCACCGAGTACAAGGACCGAAGCGATCGTCGCGCGGGCCAACTCCGGCGAGACGTCGGGGCCTATTCGAACCAGACCGAGCACTTGAACGTGAAGCGTCTGGCCCGCGGCCAGCACGGCTTCGAGATCTTTTTTACCGTAGTGCCGAAGACCGAGGTCCAGGCTTTTGCGGCCGACGGATTGTTTGACGACTTCGGCATGCCGTTCGAGTTGGTTGCGTATGGCAGTGCGGATGAAATCGGTACGATTGGAATAAAAACCCTCATCCACCATCAGGTCGATGCGTCCGAGATCGACGTAACCGAGGTTGATCGTGATTTTCTCGGTGTCGCTCCCTTTGAGGCGAGTTGCGCCCGCCTCGGGCGCTAACGCCGATTTCCATCCCATGGCCATCCATAGGGATGGTGACATTGATTGAACCCAATGTCAAGCGCCGCTCGCGGCGTAGGTCTCCCGACTCGAGAAATGAGGCGCTAAATCAGGCGGCGGGTTTCAAAGCAAGTTAGGACTTGCGGTCGGCATAGCCGATTTCTTGCAGCGACACCTTGATTTCTTCAAGGATGACGGGATCGTCGATCGTGGCGGGAACGCGATATTCTTGCGAGTCGGCGATTTTCTGGACCGTGCCGCGCAGGATCTTTCCCGAACGTGTCTTCGGCAAACGCTGCACGACGACGGCGGTTCGGAAGGCGGCGACGGCCCCGATCCGTTCACGCACGAGTTGTACCAATTCGGCGACGATCGTCTCGTTCGGGCGGCCGACGCCCGACTTAAGAACGATCAGCCCGAGCGGAATTTGGCCTTTGAGTTCGTCGGCGACACCCATGACCGCACACTCGGCGACGTCGGGATGCGACGCCACGATTTCTTCCATCGCACCGGTCGAGAGCCGGTGACCAGCGACGTTGATCACGTCGTCGGTGCGGGTCATAACGAACACGTAGCCGTCTTGGTCGAAATAGCCGGCGTCGCCAGTCTTATAGTATCCAGGGAACTCGGCGAGGTACGATTCCACGAAACGCTCGTCGTTTTGCCACAACGTCGGCAGCGAGCCGGGTGCCATCGGTAAGCGAACCACCAGCGCACCAATATCCCCGGGCTTAACCGGTTGGGCGCATTCGTCAACGACGTGCAGGTCCCAGCCGGGAACGGGTTTGGTTGGCGATCCATGTTTGACCGGCAGCGTCTCCAGCCCGATGCAGTTGGCAGCAATCGCCCAGCCGGTCTCCGTCTGCCACCAATGGTCGATGACCGGTACCTGCAGTTGTTCTTCAGCCCACTTCACGGTCGCCGGGTCGGCGCGCTCGCCGGCCAAAAACAGTGTCCGAAACTTCGAGAGATCGTGTTTTCGGATCAACTCGCCGCCGGGATCTTCTTTGCGGATCGCACGAAAGGCGGTCGGTGCGGTGAACAGTGCGTTGACGCCATGTTGCTCGATGATCCGCCAGAACACGCCGGCATCCGGAGTACCGACCGGCTTTCCTTCGAACAAAATCGAAGTGCAGCCGTACAGCAGCGGCGCATAGATGATGTACGAGTGCCCGACGACCCAGCCGACGTCGGATGCCGCCCAGTAAACGTCGTCCGGTGCGACCCCATAGACGTGCTTCATCGACCAGTGGAGGGCGACGGCGTAGCCACCGGCGTCGTGCACGACGCCTTTTGGTTCGCCGGTCGTCCCCGAGGTGTACAAAATGTAGAGCGGATCGGTCGCCTCGACGATCGCGCAGTCGGCTGGTTGCGCGCTGGCGAGTTGCTCCGTCCAATCGTGATCGCGTTTGGCTCGCAGCGGCGCTGGCTCCATCGGGCGCTGGAAGATCAGCGTCGCCGCAGGCTTCGCGATCGCGAGATCGATGCCGGCGTCGACCATCGGCTTGTACGGGATGACCCGCTGGCCCTCGATGCCGCACGATGCGGAAACGATCAACTTCGGCTTGGCATCGTCGATCCGCGTTGCCAGCTCGGGCGCCGCGAAGCCCCCGAAGACGACCGAATGGATAGCGCCGATCCGAGCGCAGGCGAGCATCGCCATCACCGCTTGCGGAATCATCGGCATGTAGATGAGGACGCGATCGCCCGCCTCGACACCGAGGCCACGAAAGGCGCCGGCTACACGCGCAACTTCGTCGCGCAGTTCGCGATAGGTGTACCGAACGATCGTCCCGGTGACCGGGCTATCGTAGATCAGCGCCAGTCGCTCGCCACGACCGGCTTCCACATGCCGATCGAGGGCATTGTAGGCGACGTTGAGTCGGCCGCCCACGAACCAGCGATAGAACGGCTTGCGCGAATCGTCGAGCACTCGTTCCCATCCCCGTTGCCAGTCGAGCGCTTTCGCCGCGTCGCCCCAAAAGCCGTCGGGATCCCGCAACGCGCGATTGAATGCACGTTCGTACGCACCATTCAATGGAGTTCCCCTTTTCGGCCGGTCACGGCTTGATGTAATCGTGGTCGCGGATTACCGGGCCGGCGGCCGTGCGTGCTACTTTGAAACGCATGAAGTAGGCCCCCCTGGAAGTATTGACGTCCGTTTCAACCGTTGCGCTCTCGTCGGTTCCGTGGGAACGCAAACTGGTGATGCGCGCGGTACGATCGATAAACTCTTCTTCGATCAGCCGCAGCCCTTGCGTCCCGGCTGTGCCGCCGAGGGCGGCGTATGCAGCGGGTTCATCTCCGCGGACGAGTGCGGCGACATACTGTCGCACTAGACGGGCAGCTTGCGCGGCGAATTCTGAATCGGTTTCGTCCGCGACGGCGGGCGATACAGGGATCGCCGTGGCCGGGGCCCGCGTCGGAGCAGTTGGCGCGCGCGCAGTCGCAGCGCGTGCAGCCGCCGGCGGCGACAACTCGACCGGCTTGATTGCAATGGTTTTTACGGTGGCCTTCGGCGTGCCGGGCGTTATTGGTGCGTTCGTCGGCGATGCGGCCGCCCGTGCGAGTGGCGCGTCCGAGCGGGGCGACGCTGCCACCGGGCTCGGTTGCGACGCGGCGGCAGTCGCAGGCCGAATCGACGGCCGCGCACTGGGCGTCGCTTCTGCTACGCGAACCGGCGCCGCCGGCGACGACGTGCGGACCGCATGCGGCGACGGCGCGGCCGTTGCACTCGCGACCTGGACGACATCTCCGCGGCCGCCACGGAGCCCGGCGAATCCGACGCCGATCGCGAGACCGCCGAGCAACACGCCAATGACGATGGGAATGATCGGCAGATCGCGCGGCGGCCGGCTGCGGCGCGGCCGCTCGGAGTCCGAATCCATGGTCGTGCCGTTCGGCTCGTACTCCAGTGCCCCTCGCAAGCGGGGCGGCGCACATCGGGCGCGAAGCGTCGAGCCGTGATCCGCGTTACGATCCCCATCGACGTCCAAACCGTCGCCCAGACGGGCTCGTCGGCGTTCGCACTGCTTACGCCGCTGTCGGTCGAAGACATCATTGGACTAGCGATCGATGCGGCACTCGGTCCGCGGGCACCCGAGGATAAACGCCGGCGTATCCATCGAACGACGCTCGCCGGGTTTGAGGCAGGCGCGTTCGCCGTCGACATCGACGGGCTGCTCTATCGTCGCGCCGACGCGATCGTCGCGTGCGCAGGTTCGATCGCGCTGCGCTTTTTCATAACGGAACCCCAACCCGAACTGGGTTCGACCCGGCAATAAGTTTGGTGCTAAGGTCCCGTTCGGTCGAGCGAGCGGGTCAGAGCTGTCGCGGTGCTGCCGCGCCGACTCATAATCAACTCGGCATAGAGCGCGTTTGGCCAGGCGAAATCATCGCGCGTAAACCGGTCGGGGGAATTGCCGTCGAACGATTCGTGCAGCCGGTGATCGCCGCTGTCCGAGGCGGCAACGTAGCGTAACATCGCGTCGACCTCTTCCGGATCATCGGTCGTGAGCGCCTGCATGACGAGCGCCAGCGGCCAAACATAGCCTTTGGGCGTGTGCGGGCTGCCGATTCCCCGCGCGACCTTACCGACGAAGTAGTACGGATTGCGCGGCGAGAGTGCAAAGCGCCGGGTGGCTGTGTAAATCGAATCGTGGTTCGAGACGTAGCCGAAATATGGAATGGACAACAGTGACGGCACGTTGGCATCGTCCATCAAGTTGGCATGCCCGATACCGTCGACTTCGTACGCGTAGATTCGGCCGAAACCGGGGAGGAAGACGACCCCGTTCTGTTCGACGCCGCGCTGGATTTGGTCGGCTAAACGGCTGGCTTCATTGGATTGATGCTGATTGTGGTAGACTTCCCGCTCGATATCGGCGAGCCGCCGCATGACAGTTGTCGCAAACATGTTCACCGGAATGTTGAAATGGTAACGGGCTGGATCATCCGACGGCCGGAAGGCGGTCCAAATCATTCCGGTGTCATGGACCGGGCTGCCGCGACCGTTGTTGGCCAGCTGCGGATGCCGGTAATGCGAGCGGCTCTGATGATGTTGCTCGGTGCGCAGGACACCGATCACACGATCGAACGTGCGGCCGACCTCAGCCGAGAAGATCGAGCGGTCGCCGGTCGCCCGCCAGTACCGGTCGGCGAACCAGATCGGGTACAGCAGCGAGTCGACCTCGAATTTTTGCTCCGCCACTCGATAATTCACCGTGAACGCGTTGGCATACGGATCGATCGTAATGTATTTTGCTTGCCGCGCAACAACGCCCCGCAGCGTTTCGGCGATCTGTCCGTCGTTGATCGAAAGCCCGATGTAGGCGTTGACGACGGCGCTGGAGTCCCGCAGCCATTCGGCAGGAATGTCACCGGTCGACAGGTACGTCGTGCCGTCGGTCGTTCGCACCGCGTGGCGGTTGATCGCTTCATCGTAAGCGGTCAGGTAGATGCGCTCGAGTTGGGCCGAGATCGTGCCGGCAGTCGGTGCGGCATGGACCGGCGCCGCTGTTATAAGCAAAGCGGTCAGCATGAACAAGCCAAGCGTCACAGACGCGCGCATTACGGTACGTACTACGATGCGTTCCCGAAAAACCTTGCCGGTTGTGCGATCGGTCACTGCAACTCCTACGCGCAGACAGACGTTGTGTTCCATGAAGGGGTCCATAGGTCTCGGGGAGACTGGGGCCGGAGAACGAGCATGCGTAGCCTCGTGGTAGCATCGGTTTTGGCGCTCGCCTTGGCGAATGCGTCCGAGGCCGGTGCGCTCGTTACTCAGGGTTATCGGGTGATCGGCAGCGATTCGTTCGTCGCTGGGCCCGACGGCCGCGAGGCGACGGTCGCCTACCGCGGACATCAAACGCTTTCTTTACGAAAAGAGGGCGCGGCGACCAAATACAGCGCCCGGGTCACCTACGTCCGCACCGAGCGCGGCAGCCGCCAGGATGGGGTGGCCGTTTTTGCCACCGACCTCTCCGGCGAGGGCGACCAGCGTGACGAAGAGCGCGGCGACCCCTACTATCTGACGATTCTTAACCAGCCGTTCGTGATCCAGCTCGATGCCCAGACGCTGCGCGATCTGGCCGATCTGCGTGCCGAGGTCCCGTTCGAAGCGCCTGCGCCGATCACTGGCGCTCCATTGCACGGGTCATTGCGGCACGCGCCAGGGGTAGCATTCGGTTCGATTCAAACGGTCGGCGCGGTTTTTGCGGCTGCCGGGCCGATCCATGGCTCGATCCCCGGACATTCTGAGATGCAGCTCGACGGCGCGCTGAAGATGACGAGCACGGCCTCCTACGATCCCCAAACGGCACTGCTGGTCGCACTTGATGCCACCCTCGTCATCACCGGCACCGTCGTCCAAGGTTCCACCACAAAACCGGTTCATCTGGTCTATCGGCGGACAATTCGCGCCGAACCACCACTGGCGCTCGCCGAGCGGCTAGCTCGATAACAGTCCCTTCGCTCTGCGGGACAGCGCGGACGCCGCGCAGAACTCGCGAAACCTTCACCCGGAGCGCGCTGTCTTTGCTCTTATGAGCGCTCTTGCGCCGCTCCTCACCGAGGAGTTTTGCGTGCCCCCTTCGTTGACGACGACCAAGCGAGCTGCGCTCGCGGTCGCACCGTCGCCGGCTCGCACCCGCCAAACGGCGCCGTCGGTCGAACGATTCGAGGCGATCGTCGACGAATTTCAACGCCGTTTGTACGGATTCGCGCTGCGGATGACCGGTAATCGCGAAGATGCCGAGGAGATCGTGCAAGACGCTTTCGTGCGCGCTTTTCGGGCTCTCGGTAAGATGAACGAGCAGCAACGCGTCGAACTGCGTCTCCAGCCGTGGTTGTACACGATCACGTTGAACGTCACGCGAAACCGGCTGCGGTCCAAACGACCGACGAGCGTTGCGCTCGACGCACTGGCCGATCCCGACGCGCTGCTCAGTGGGACGAGCAACGGCCCTGACCGGCCCGACGACATCGTTGAGCGCAGCGCCGATATGGTGCTGGTCGAAAACGCACTCCTGCAGTTACCGATGCATCTGCGGGCGGCGGCGACGTTGCGATTTATCGAGGGCCGGAGCCACCCGGAGATTGCGGAGATCCTCGATCAACCGATCGGCACGGTGAAGTCGCACGTCCATCGAGCTGTGCGCATCTTGCGGCGGATTCTCGGTCCGCAACTCGGACGCTTGGTTGCGGCGGAGGAAACAGCTCATGCGATGCAGTGATGTCGAGGCCCTGTGGGTCGAGATCCGCGATGGAATCGAGCCGCGACGCGAACATGTGTTAGCGCATCTTCGTCGCTGCACGACGTGCCAAGAACTGTATCGCGAATACGAAGGCGTTGCGTACTGCCTTTCCTGTTTGCCGCTGGTTGAACCGCCGACGAGTCTGGTGCCGAGGATTCTCGAACACATTGGCACGATGCGCGGCGTTCGCAATACGCCGCCTGATGGAGTCGGTCGCGTACCTTCGCCGATCGGCGATCTCACCGTTGCCTGGCGTGGCGCCGGCATCACGTTCTTGGGAATCGATCGCGGCGAATCGTTGGAAACCGTCCGCGCGCACATCGAGCGGCGATTGCGACGGCCAGTCGACCCCGCCGACGTCCCTGACTGGGTGTGCCGGGCGCTGGGGACGTTCTTCGAAACGTGGAGTGTCGACCGCCGGCGCGTTGACATCTCGTCGCTGACCGAATTCGAGCAAGCGGCGCTGACAAAGGCGGCCCAAATTCCACCCGGCCAAGTGCGTTCGTATAGTTGGATCGCCCGTGAGATCGGCCGGCCGCTCGCGGCACGGGCTGTCGGCCAAGCGATGGCTCGCAATCCGGTCGCGCTGCTCTACCCGTGCCATCGCGTCGTCGATGCCCGCGGCGCACTCCATAACTACGGATACGGTGTCGAGATCAAGGCCCGCATCCTCAAAATGGAGGGGTACTTGCCCCGGCGTTGAATCGCTGATCCACGTAACGTCCGCGGTCCCTTCAGACGAGAAACCAAACGAAGGCTAACAGACGGACAAAAAGGAGGTGATCATCGTTCGTATCGACTCACATCAATGCCAGAGACAAACGATGATTGGAGGTGCGGGGCCGTAGGGCTTCGCACAGATCAAACCATTTGTCCGCCGGCCGCGAAGCCGGCTTTTTTTTGCCCAAACAGGGCTTGAGGCAGGAACGGACCAATCATGGTAAGCGTGTCAGGGCACGTTCTCGTGACCGGCTCTCAGGCATTCGGTGGCGCTGGCGCTAACTCGAATGCGGTGGTCGGGGCCGCTCCAGTGGCCCGGTTAGTCGCCGGACGCTGCAGCATGCCCAAATCTCCCCACTCTCGAACAACTGAGCGAAACCGGTGACGGATCCGCGCATCGCCGCCATCCCCGACATTCATGGACACGCGAAGGGCGAGCATAAGCCCTATGCCGAGGAGCGGCCGATCCCCTATACGGCCCGCATGCTTTTCTTGTGGTTCTTCCACGCATGCCAGCGCGGCGCGCCGCGGTTCATGATGGTCAGCGATCACGTCAACTACCTCACCTTCGAAGATCCAGCGGCGGTCAACTTGGTGCGGCGAGCGCTTAAACTCGCGGCCGCCGGCGATTTATACGGTGCAGCCGAAGCGGCTGGGGTCGACGTCGCCCAAGCGGCCGTCGTCTCCGAAGGAATGCGCCGCGGCATGCGATTTTCAATCGGCGCCGAGGTCGACAACGATCCGCGCTGCCGGCCCGACGCGCAAAACATCGTCGATGCAATGCGTCCGGACGGGCTGATCCGCTCGATCCATTTTCTGGTGATCGATCATCCGACGCACGGCGCCGGGTGGCAGTGGCCCTTCGACAATCCAGAGTTCGTCGAACTCTTCGACCACGTCGGCGTCCAGAAAACGTGGGAACTCTACATGGTCGCGTTGCTGGACGCCATCAAGAATTTGCCCGGCCACATCGTCGGCCACTTCTACGTTCCGACGAGCTTCGGCCATTGGCCCGACGAGCGAACGCTGGAAAAATACGAAGACCAGCTGATCGAAGCGTGTGCCGCCCGAGGTCTGGCGATCGAACTCAATTCGCGGACCCTCTATCGCGCGATCGACGAGAACCAGAAACGTCGCTATCGCGAGGCAAATCTGCGGCTGCTCAAAAAAGCCAAGATCGCCGGCGTCGCGGTCGCGGCATCCGCCGACGCTCATAGTCCCAGAGATCAGGGCGCCATGTTCGACGAAGTCCTCGCGCTGCTCGACGCGGCCGGCATCAACGAGTTGGTCTTCCCGATCGGTGGGCGAATGGCACGCGTCGCGCTGCGGGCGACGCGAGAACATCTCGAGCAATTGCGCGGCACGGTTGCCCCGCCGGTCGGCAGCAGCATCACTGGGTTCGGGCGGGGCGAGCTCGGCCAGCGCGCCGAAGTCGCGGCGCGGCCGGCAAATGGGACGCCAACCGCCAAACCGGCGCCGTCGGCTAAGGGCCGAACCACTGCCAAAATCGCCGCCGCAAAGGGCGCAATCGCCCCTAAGGCTGCAGCGCAGGTACCAGCCGGAGCTGCGAAGGCGCGGACGACGCCCGTGCGCACAACGCCGGCGCGAACGACGCCGGCGCGGGGGAAGCCGACGGTCGTCCCGGCACCGCTTACGGAACCGAAGCTGCGGGCGGCGCGCCCGGCCCCGAAGAAGACCGCGGCGACTCCCGCACGCCCGGTCAACGCACGCAAGCCCGCCGCGGCCGCCCGGCCAGCCGCGAAGGCATCCCCGAAACGCAAGCCGACGGGCCCCTCGCCATCGAAGCTCAAAGCGGCTCAGCGCAAGCCGAAGCCAGCGCCGAAGTCCAAACCCAAACGCGCAGCGAGCCCCAAGCGTACGCAATCGAAAACCGCGAAAGGATCCGTTCGCAAGCCTCTATCGCGCGCCAAAAAAAGAGCCGCCCCGGCCAAACGCGTCGCGAAAAAACAGTCCAGCGTCACGAGGCGAGCCGCTTCAAAGAAGGCTGCGCCGAAAAAGAAAGGCTCGAAAACGCGCCGCTAGAAAGCGATGAGCCGGTCCAGTGGAGGGATTCGATGACTCAAGGGGTTGGTCGTGCTTCGCTTCCGCGCCGGAATGTCGCTTTTGTCGGTCCCCACCATTCGGGGAAGACGACTCTGGTGGAAGCGATTCTCGCGTATTGCGGGGCGGTGACCCGGCGCGGCTCGGTCGCCGATGGAACCGCCACGACCGATCACGAGCCGGAATGCATCGACCGCGCCCAATCGACTTGTGTGGGCTTTGCCTACGCATCGACCAAGTTGGTCGACCTTACATTGATCGACTGCCCCGGCTTCATCGACTTCGAGGACGAAGCGAAGCTCGCACTTATGGCCGCCGACGCGGCCGTTGTCGTTTTGGAAGCCGATCCGGGCCGCATCAAGCAAACGCGCGGTCTGGTCGAATTTCTGGATGCGCGCCAGATGCCACACTGCTTCTTCGTGAACAAGCTGGACCGGCCAGGTAGCGATTTCCGTAGTACGCTGGAAGCATTGACAGCAACCTTTGGAACACGCGTCGTCGCCGAGCATCTACCGATCGGTGAAGCGGAGAATTTTCGCGGTTACATCGATCTGGTCGATCAGCATGCCTACATCGTTGAAAACGGCAAGCCGAAGCAGAGTTCGATTGCACCCGAGCTCGAAGGCTCGGTCCAGCAGGCGCGGACCAAACTCCTCGAAGCGCTCGGTGATTTCGACGACCATCTTTTGGAAGAGTTGATCGAGGGCATCGAGCCGCCGATCGACGAGATCCGGACCGATCTGCGCGAAGAGGTCTCGCACGATCAGATCGTCCCGGTACTCGTCGGCGCGGGAATCGGCGACATCGGCGTTGCTGCGCTCATTGAAGTGATCGAGCAACACTTCCCGGCGCCGGCCGGCGATCCGGCGGGCCCGCTCGTTGCCCAAGTCTGCAAGACGATCGTCCATCCGCAGTCGGGAAAACTGTCGGTGGCGCGCATCCATTCGGGAACCTTGAATGGCGACGCGACGCTGACCGACGTGTCCCAAAGCGCGACGAAGGTCCGGGCCGCCGGGCTCTACCGCCTCCAGGGCAAACGCCAGGACCCCGTGCCAAGCGCGGTGGCCGGCGACATCGTCGCCATCGCGCGGCTCGAAGGCGTCCGTACCGGCGATACGCTGGCGTCCGCCGCGGCGCCGCCGCGAGAGATTCCCAAGCTTGCCCCACCGCTGTTCGCAGTCGCCATCGAACCCAAAGAACGGTTCGACGAAGCCAAACTCTCGGCGATGCTCGCGCGGCTGTGCGAGGAAGATCCCTCGCTACGGGTCGAGCGCGCGCAGTTCACCTCCGAGTTACAACTGCTGGGTGCGGGGGAAGTTCACGTCGCGACATCGATCCAGCGGCTAGCTCGCAAGTACCACCTGACCCTGCGGACGCATCCACCGATGATCGCGTATCGGGAAACGATTTCCCAAGCGACCGAAATTCACGCGCGTTACAAGCATCAAACYGGAGGGCACGGGCAATTCGGCGACGTCACGTTGAAGATCGAGCCGCGCGAGCGCGGCCACGGGGTCACCTTTTCGGAGCACATCGTCGGCGGCGTCGTGCCGCGTCAATTTTTCCCGGCCGTGGAGAAGGGCGTTCGGGAAGCGTTGGCGCACGGCACGATCGCCAAATATCCGGTGGTCGACCTCCACGTCACGCTGATCGATGGTTCGTATCATTCGGTGGATTCGAGCGAAGCCTCGTTCAAGACGGCGGCCGCGATAGCCATTCGCGACGGGCTACCGAAATGCGTGCCCGTGCTGCTCGAACCGATCATCCACGTCGAAGCGGTCGTCCCCGACGAAAGCGCGTCGGCAATCCTGGGCGGGATCACCTCCAAGCGCGGCCAGGTGCTGTCGTTCGAGCCGACCGAACCGCACGGATTCCAGCGCGTTTGCGCGCTGGCACCGCAGGCTGAACTTGGGAACTACATCACTGAATTGCGTACCGCCACGCAAGGGCTGGGAACCTATCTCTGGCGCCACGAACGCTTCGACATCGCGCCGCCGAAAGTGACGCAAGCCGTTCGCGAAGCCGTCGCAGTCGGGTAGGCAAGCGCGTTGCGGCCGCTGGCCGAAGTTCCAGGCATGAATGCCCGAGCGGAATTGGAGTGAAAGTGATGAAGCGATCCCTTGGCGCGTTTATTGCCGCGATCGTCTTCGCCGGCTGCACCAAGGTGACGAGCGGCCCGGAAACGGGACCCGGCGGCGGTCGGCATCCCTGGACGAAACCCGGCGTCTTGCGCATCGGCGTTCAGAGCGGTCCCAACACGCTCAATCCGATCTTGGCCGCCAACACCACCGAGAGCATGATCAATCGCCTGATGTTCGACGTGCTGGTCTCGGTCGACGGCGCCGGCAAAACCCAGGTCCCAATTTTAGCCGCTGAAGTGCCGACCCTCGAGAACGGCGGCATCAGCAAGGACGGCTTGACGATTACTTACAAGCTTCGGCACAACGTACGGTGGCATGATGACGTTCCGTTCACGAGCAAAGACATCAAATTTACGTATGCGGCCGTCGTAAACAAAGCCAACAATGTGATTTCGCAATCCGGTTACAACTTGGTGAAATCGGTTGAAACGCCCGATGACTTCACGGTCGTGTTTCACATGAAAGAGCCATTTTCACCCGTCGTGAACACTATTTTGGGCGAGAGCGACAATCCATACGAAGTTATCCCGGCTCACCTGCTCGAGCAGTTGCCGAACGTCAATAACATCCCATTTAACAGTCAGCCGATCGGTACCGGACCGTATAAGCTCAAGGAGTGGTCGCGCGGCGATCACTTAGAATTTGTTTCCAATGACAAGTATTTTTTGGGAAAACCAAAATTAGACCGGATCATCATCAAGATCATCCCTGACGAAAACACTGAACTCAGCCAGCTGAAGACGCACGAGATCGACTGGCAATTCGAAGCATCGCCGCAAGAATACAAGGAACTCAAGACCCTCACCGAAATTAAATCGATACTGCAAGATAAAAATAATTACGAGCGGATTCAATTCAACACCAAACATCCACCGCTCGATGACGTTCGGGTGCGGCAGGCAATTGCATACGCGATCGACTCTCAGAAACTGGTCGACACGCTGACGTTCGGTTCGGCGCAAGTCGCCGATCAAGATCTGCCGCCGTTCATGTGGGCGCACGCCCAGAATCTCCCTCGCTATACCTTCGATCTGGCCAAGGCCAAATCGCTCATGAAAGACGCCGGCTGGGCGGCGGGGCCCGGCGGATATTTGCAAAAGGATGGTCGCCGACTGTCACTGTTGCTCGTTTATAACACGACGAACGTTACGCGGCGGGGGGCGGCCGTTCAGGTCCAGTCGATGCTCAAGGACCTGGGGATCGATTTGCAGATCAAGACGTATCTCGGCCAGCAGCTGTTTGCGTCCATTGGGATGGGCGGCATTCTCCAGAACGGCAAATTTGACTTGGCTTGGACCGGTTGGGTCGCCGGCATCGATCCCGATCAATCCTCGCTTTTCATGTGCAACGCGACGCCGCCGAACGGCAACAACGAGACCCACTATTGCAACCCGCAGTTAGACGCCGCAGAGAAAACGGCACTGGCGAAGTTCGATCGGCCGAGCCGCAAAGCCGCCTATCAAACGATCGAGGAATTGCTGGCCCGCGATCAGCCGCAGATCACGGTCTGGTGGCCGCGTCAGATTCAATCCATCAATCCTGACTTCAAAGGCTTCGACCCGAACCCGGTCACCGAGTCGTGGAACGCGTACCAGTGGGAAATCTGAACCAGATTCCGGAGATCAAGTGGCTGATCTCGACGATCATGGAACGAGCGCTCACCCGCGGCGATTATCTTTTGGCGGGCGGCATTCGCAGCGACTATTACATTGACAAGTTTCGGCTGTTCTCGGATCCGTCGGTCCTGCGGCGCATCGCCCGGCTGTTCACGCCAATCGTCACCGAGGTCAACCCGGACCTGATCGCCGGTACTGAGCTCGGTGGCGTGATCCTAGCGACCGCCGTCTCACAGATGACCAACATTCCAATGATCGTCGTGCGCAAAACCCCCAAAGCATACGGCGCGTTTGCACGAGAATACGTCGAGGGCGGTTACAGCGAATATCAGCGTGTCCTGCTCCTCGAAGACGTCGTCACCAACGGCCGCGAAGTTCTCGCCGCCAAAGCGCGGCTCGAGGAACTCAACCTTCACGTCACGCTCCATGCCGTGATCAACCGGGGCATGGCGCCGATCCCGTCGCTGGTCCAGTTTTCGCTCCCGCGCAGCGACGCGAAGACCGAGAACTAGCGCAGAACGTTAGCGCGCGCCGGCGGATGCTGGCGCGCAGCTCCAGCGGTAGTGGTCGTCGGCCAAACTGATCTCGCCGCCAAATTCGCGGCTGGCTTCAACCCGCAGTTCGGATTCGCCGATCTCCGACGGATAGTGGGTCACGCACAGATGCCGGACGTCGGCCAGGTGCGCCAGCCGGCCCGCATCCCCCGGCCGCAGGTGGCCAGCCAGCGCCTCATCATCGCCGTTCGGAAGTACCGTGGCTTCACATAGGAACAGCGAGGTCTGGCTGGCGAGCGTTGCGACCGCCGGATCGAAGGCCGTGTCCGCCGAGTACGTTACGCTGATGTCATCGAGATCGTACCGCACCGCGAACGTGGGGATGTAATGGGTCGTGGCTGCGAATCGAAAGGTCGCCTCGGATAGCGCCAACGGCGCAAACGGATCGTAGGTGTGGATCCGGAACACTTCGTCGAAGAAATCGCCAGGCGACTCGCGGGCAAAGGCCTCACCGACCCGCCGCAAGATGGCCTCACCGCCCGGAGGCAGGTGGACGGCGATCTTGCGCCCATTGCTGCGGGCGCCATATTTGAGCGCATAACGCAGCGGAATCAGGTCGAAGAAGTGGTCGGCATGCATGTGGCTGATGACGACGGCGTCAAGCTGATCGGGTTCGCAATACAGCCGCAGGTTGGCCAGCGCGCCGCTGCCGAAATCGACGACGGCCCGCGTACCGGCACCGGCGATCAGGTAGGCACTGCAGGCGCGCCCCGGCCGGGGAATCGAGCAGCTCGACCCCAGGACCGTGACGCTGCATCCTTGGCCCGTTCCCGGCACCGCCGCGTTCATCTCAGGTGTGCAAGCACGTCCTGGGCGTGCCCCGCTACCGTGACGTTGGGCCACACGTGTATGATTTTGCCCGATCGATCGAACACGAAGGTTGAGCGCGCGATGCCCTTGGTTTTCTTGCCGTCCATTTCTTTCTCGACGAGCACCCCGAATGCATCACAAAGTTTGGAATCGACGTCGGCCAATAGTTGGAACGGCAACGCATACTTTTGCTTGAACTTCTGATGCGATGCCACGCCGTCGCGGCTGACACCGACGATCGTCGCGCCGGCTTGATTGAACTGCGGGTGGGCGTCGCGGAACTGCGACGCTTCGCTGGTTCAACCCGGTGTATCATCTTTGGGATAGAACCATAGGACCAAGGTCTGTCCCAGCAGATCCTGGGTGGAAACGCGGGCGCCTCCGTCGTCCAGGACGGTAAGGACCGGCATCGCGGCGCCGACCTCCAGCATGCTCTCTTCCCTTCGGGTGCGGTACCAGGAGGTTTTCGCTCAGTTACACTATGCGGCCCGCATGGGCCTCGCGCCGGTGAACAGTGGATCTGTACCGTGAACGAGCCAGCGCATCCCCTCGCTCTGCAGCTGGTCCAATTGTTAGCCCGGTCACCCAATGCCCCTGGTCCCGTCTTGATCCTCGGAGCCGGCACTGGTCGTAGCATCCCGCCCTTTCTGGACGCGGGGTTCGCGGTCGATGCGCTGGATGACCGGCCCGAGCATGTGGCACAACTTCGGGAGCGGTTCGCCGGCGCCGGTGGACTGCGGCTGGCGCTCGCCAGTTACGACAAACCGGCGCGGCTCGGCTTTGGGTACTGCGGCGGTCTCGCCACACATGCATACTTGCATGGGACGCCGGTTCATGTCGGTGCAGCACTCGACGCACTGGCGACCGTTCTGCAGCCCGGTGGTGTTGCGTGCTTCACGTTAGGATCGAGCAGCGATCCGCGCTTCGGCCAGGGTCGACGAATCGATCCGTCAACGTGGGCGCCGGCCGACGGCGCCGAAGCGGGGATTCCTCACTTGTATCTTCTCGAGCATCAGGCGCGCGCGATCGTCGAACGCTCGCTTCACATCGTTTCACTCCAGGAGCATCAAGCCGGCCGCATCGTCGGACGATGGGCTCATGGCCAAGAGCTTGCGAGCGAAGCGATCGTTCACTGGTTCGTGCACGCCCGAAAGCGGCCGCGGTAACTTACTCGCCGGTTGACCCGACCAGGTCGGATAACGGGCTTGAGGCACTGGCGTACAAGCGTTTGGCCATGCGGCCGGCCTCAAACGCCAGCCGGCCCGCTTCGGTGGCCAGCTTCATCGCGCGGGCCATCGCGACGGGATCTTTCGCCGCCGCAATTCCAGTGTTCATCAGCAACGCATCGACGCCGAGCTCCATCGCCAGCGCCGCGTCGGAAGCCGTTCCGACCCCGGCGTCAACAATGACGGGTATGGATGCCCGCTCCTTGATGATGCGGATCGAGTATGGGTTGCATATACCCAACCCACTTCCGATCGGCGCCGCGAGCGGCATGACGGCCGCGCAACCGATCGCTTCCAACTGCCGGCACGCGATCGGGTCGTCGCCGATATACGGAAGCACCGTGAAGCCATCGTTCACCAATTGCCGACACGCCTCGATGGTAGCCGCCGTATCAGGGTAGAGCGTTTGCAGGTCGCCGATCACCTCGACCTTGATCAGGTCGGTGTTGAGCGCTTCGCGCGCAAGGTGCGCGGTCAAGATCGCATCCTTCGCAGTCGTGCAGCCGGCGGTGTTGGGCAGCAATCGATACCGTAACTGGTCGATAAAATCGATGAGTGTCTTTCCGCTCGGATCGTCCAAGTGAATGCGACGAATAGCGACGGTGATCATCTCCGCGCCGCTGGCGTCGTGGGCTGCCTGCATGATCTCCATCGACGGATATTTACCGGTTCCCACGATGAGCCGCGAACGGAACTCGTAGCTGCCGATCCGCAAGAGCGTTTCCATCGCTTACCCTCCGGCGACGGCGCGAATGATCTCCACGCTGTCGCCCTCCTCCAGCCGGTGATCACCGAATGCCTGCTTCGAGACCACCCGCTCGTTGACCGCGACTGCTATTCCGACCTTGAGAATTCCGAGATCATCCAAAAGCGCCCCGAGCGTCGTCCCGTCAGTCAGCGTCCGTTGCTCGCCGTTTATCATGGTCGTCATCGGTATATGGTTCGCGACCGGCAGCACCAGCTCTTGTCCGTCGACTCGCCCCGCTCTCGCCTCGCCATGGAAGGCTATCGTGCACCGACAAAGCTTTCCAAGCTGCGAGTACAAGTCTCTCGCCCACCTAAAACAGATCGTACTTCGTCGTCGAGCGGATGTATTCGATGCCGTTTGTCATTACCGAACCGTGCATCGGCGTCAAAAATGGAACGAGCGCCGAGGTGTGTCCGGTCGCATGTATCGAAGGCGGCCCGGTCGATGCGATGCTGTTCATCGATCCGGATCGTTGCATCGCCTGCGGCTATTGCGTTCCGGTTTGCCCGGTTACGCGATCTATCTCGAAGCCGACGTCCCCGGCGAGTGGGAAAACTACATGGAGATCAACGCCGCCTATTTCGCCGGATCTCGGCCATCCTAATTGGCGCGGGTAGCGGCCGGGTCGTCGGAGGCGTCATCGATGTTGACGAAAGCGTCGGAACCGTGAATGACTTCTTGCACCTTCTCACCGCCAGCGCGAACCGGATCGCTGACGATCGCATAGTGCACGTGGCCATGGCTGTGACCATCGTCCTTGAGCAGGGTGCCGGCGATGATCCGGCCGTCGGCGAGCGTCGCTCGCACCGGCTTGCCGATAAATCCCCGCAGTTCTTGGTCGGTCATTTTCAAAACTCCCTCGATGGCTGTCCGCCATATGTAGCATGCCCGGATCGGCCATGTCTATGACTCCGGGAGGCTGTGATTAACCACCGGGCCACAAAGGCCATCAATGTCGCAGTTCATCGCGACCAACGCAGCGAGGTGAGCCAGCAAGAAAACCAACACCGTGCTGTTACAAAAACGGAGCGCCCTTGACCACCTGGACAACGGGTTCATCGGAATGTTGAAGTTGTGGATGTTTTCTACGGACGGATGTTCCGTTATCGTGGCGCCAGGTTCTAGATCTGCGAAAAGGGGTCGTGGGTGGATTACGTCAAGCCGAGCGAACTGGTTGCCTCAATGGTCGCCGCCGGGGCGGGCAAAGGGCGTCTGACGGCACGCGACCTGCTGGTGCGCGGTTCTCTCGCCGGTGCGCTGCTTGGATTCGCCACATCGGTCGCGATGCTGGTCGCGAGTCAAACCGGAATCCCCGTCGTCGGCGCGCTCGTCTTTCCGGTTGGCTTCGTCATCATCGTTTTGCTCGGACTCGACCTCGTGACCGGCAGTTTTGGACTCTTGCCGCTTGCCGTTTACGAACGAAGGCTGACTGCCTCGCAGATGCTGGCGAACTTCGGCTGGGTTTTCCTGGGGAATTTGATCGGCGGCGTCTTCTACGGTCTGCTGCTGTATGTTTCGCTCACGATGGCCGGGCAGGCCGCCGACTCGACCGGAATCGGCGCTAAACTCGTGACTGCTGCTCAAGCAAAAACCATCGCCTACGAGCACTTCGGGGCGGCTGGTTGGTTGACGGTCTTCATAAAAGCGATCCTGTGCAACTGGATGGTCGTGCTGGGCGTGGTTATGGGGCTGGCGTCCACATCGACGCTCGGGAAGATCGTCGGCGCTTGGCTGCCGATCTTCATTTTCTTTAGCCTTGGTTACGAACATTCGGTCGTCAATATGTTCGTCATTCCTACCGGGATGCTGCTGGGGGCAAAGGTCAATCTTGCTCAGTGGTGGCTTTGGAATCAGATCCCGGTCACGCTCGGCAATTTCGTCGGCGGATACGTTTTCACCGGGTTGGCGTTGTACCTCACCTACCGCGCACGGGTTACTGCGACGGTGACCACTGAGAGTGCGCGGCCGCAGACAGCGCCGGCGGCGGCCTAAGCGTGCATAAGGAACACGTCGCGGAATACGTCGCCGGCTTCGCCGCCGGGGCGGCAGGCCGCGCTCGGCTCCCGTTTGTCGGTGAAACCTTTGGCGGTCAAATCACGAACCTGCCGGTTGCTGGCGTTGCGAACCGCGCCATAGAAGTCGAAGAGCGGACCGTCCACGGCACGCCGCTGACGGAGCTGGCGAAGGAAGAGATTTGGAAGTACGAGCACGATCCGCTCGACCTTTGGGAGCAGATCGTCGCTTGCGCCGACGCGGATACTCCGCCGACCGGCGCCGATGTCTTCCGCTTCAAGTTCCACGGTCTGTTCCACGTCGCACCCGCCCAAGACGCCTTCATGCTCAGGGTTCGCGTCCCGGGCAACGTGATGTCGGCCACCCAGTTGCGCGGCCTCGCCGACATGGCCGCCGAGTGGGGCGGGGGCTACGGCGACGTCACAACCCGCGGCAACATCCAGTTGCGCGAATTTCCGCCCCGGGCGGTCGCGGGAGTGCTCATGAGATTACAGGATCTGGGCTTGTCGTCCCGAGGTGCCGGCGCCGACAACGTGCGCAATATCACCGCGACACCGACATCGGGAATCGATCCCGACGAAGTCTACGACGTGCGTCCGCTGGCTCGCGCGTTGCAGTTTTACATTCTCAATACCCGCGAACTCTTCGGCCTACCGCGCAAGTTCAACGTCAGCTTCGATAGCGGCGGGCGGGTGAGCGTCGTCGCCGACACCAACGACATCGCGTTCGTCGCGACGCGGGTGCCGCCCGGCGGTCCGATCGCCGCCGGCATCTACTTTCGCGTCCTGCTGGCCGGCATCACGGGCCATCAGCAATTCGCGACCGATGCCGGTCTCGCACTCGAGCCGCACGAGTGCGTCGCCGTCGCCGCCGCGATGCTGCGAGTGTACGCCGCCAACGGCGATCGCACGAATCGCAAGAAGGCGCGACTGAAGTATCTCATCGAAAAGTGGGGCACCGAACGATTTCTTTCCGAGACCGAGAAGCGGTTGGCGTTCCCCTTGCGCCGCTGCGCCGAAGCGGCTTGCGAACCGCGCCGCCCGATCGAGCGCCACGGCCACATTGGAGTGCACGCTCAGAAACAGCCGGGCCTTCATTACGTTGGGGCGGCGATTCCGGTCGGCCGGATGCGTGCCGACCAGATGCGTAAGCTGGCCGACATCGCGGACCGCTATGGCAGCGGTGACCTGCGGCCAACGGTTTGGCAAAACCTGATCCTCACCGACATTCCGGATCATCATGTCGACTCCGTCTGTGCGGAGCTAGCGGCGCTCGGTTTCGGCGCGCAGCGCGCGAGCTTCGCCGCCGGCATGGTCGCCTGTACCGGCAACACCGGCTGCAAATATTCGGCGACCAACACCAAAGGACAGGCTACCCTATTGGCGGCCTATCTCGATGCGCGCTTGCAGCTCGATCAACCGCTTAACATCCACCTGACCGGCTGTCCGCACTCGTGCGCGCAGCACTTCATTGGGGACATCGGTCTTTTAGGAACGACGGTGACAGTCGACAGTGTTCCGGTCGAGGGTTATCACGTCTATGTGGGCGGGGGCAGCGACGACACGCGAGGCCTGGGTCGCGAGCTGTTCCGCAGCGTTCCGTTCAGCGAGCTGGCTCCAGTCCTCGAGCGCGTTCTCGAGATTTATCAGCAAAGGCGATCTTCGGACCAAAGCTTCAGCGCGTTCGTGCGCGGGCATCCGATCGAGAAGCTTCGGAACCTGTTTGCCGCCTGAGGTCCGGGCCGCGGAGCTTCCGACGTTCGTGCCCAGCGACGCGCCGTTCACACCCGAACAGCGCGCCTGGCTCAACGGATTCTTCGCGGGCATCTTCTCGCACGAACCGATCCCAAGTCCGGCCAGCCCCGAAAAGCAAACGCTCACGGTCGCAGTCGCTTCTCAGACCGGGACCGGCGACGCCTTAGCGCGGACGTTCGCGCGCGAAGCCAAAGGGCGCGGATTCACGGTAACAACGACGCCGGTCGATCAGTTGACGCTGGCCGAACTCGCCGGTGCACAAACGCTCCTGCTGATCGCGAGCACACACGGCGAAGGTGAACCGCCGGACAGCGCGCTAGGCTTCTACCGGCAACTTTATGCCGATGATGTTCCGCGGCTCGACGGTCTGTGCTTTGCCGTTCTGGCACTCGGTGATTCCAACTACGAGCAGTTTGCCAAATGCGGCCGCGACTTCGATGTTCGGCTGGCGGCGCTCGGCGCCCAACGGCTCATCGAGCGCGTCGACTGCGACGGCGATGTCGATGAGCCGTTTGCACGCTGGAAAACCACCGTCTTTGCCACACTCGAAAAAAGCACCCCGGCCGATGCCCAGCGAGTTTCGACCGACGAAGCGCTACCAAGCTCAAAGCCCAGCAGCAACGGTACATCTGGTCGTCAGGCCGTCATCGGCCGGCTTGTCATAAATCGGAATCTGTGCGGTTACGGCTCGGCAAAGGAAACGAGGCACGTGGTGTTCGCGGCCGGAGCGCCGTCACCGACGTACGAGCCAGGCGACGCGCTCGGCGTCGCGCCGCACAATTGTCCTCACGCCGTCGAAGCGTTGCTAGCCGCCGCCGGCTTTAGCGGTGCCGAGCCCTGTCGGGATCACGGCGGTGAGACGGTGCCGCTCGGCATCGCTTTACGCGAACGCTACGCGATCGGCAAGTTGACGGCACCGGTATTGCGCAAGTTTGCCGAGCGGGCGCGCAACACGCGAATGCTCGCGCTGTTCGAGCCGGGCCAAGAAGCCAACCTGCGTGCCTTCTTATGGGGTCGCGACCTGATCGATCTGTTCGACCTGAGCCACGACCGCCTCCCAGCCGGCGACTTGGTTGCGATTCTTCCCAAACTTGCACCGCGGCTGTACTCGATCGCGTCGAGTCCGCGTGCTCATCCCGGCGAATTCCATCTGACCGTCGCCGCCGTCCGATACCGAGCCCGCGAACGTGAGCGTTTCGGCGTGTGCTCGACGTTCATCGCAGATCGGATCGGTCGAGGAAACCCGGCTGCGATCTACGTGCAACCAAACACCCACTTTCGGCTACCGAGCGATGGCGCCAGACCGATCATCATGGTCGGGCCGGGAACTGGAATTGCGCCGTTCCGCGCGTTTCTCACCGACCGCCAAACAACCGGATGCACTGGTAAGAACTGGCTATTTTTCGGGGAGCAGCACGAAGCGACCGACTTCCTTTATCGCGATGAACTTGACGACATGGTCGCCAGCGGCCATCTCACCGCACTGCACACGGCGTTCTCGCGCGATCAAGCCGAGCGCATCTACGTGCAGCGACGCATGCTCGAGCACGGCAGAACGCTGTACGGCTGGCTGGAGGACGGCGCGCACTTATACGTCTGCGGTGACGCGAGCCGCATGGCCAAGGATGTCGATGCGACCCTGCACACGATCGTGGCCGAGCACAGCGGGCGCAGCCACGATGACGTCGAGGGCTACATCGAGCAACTGCGCAACGACGGTCGCTATCAGCGCGACGTCTACTGAGCCGCCAGTCGGCGCAGCGCGCGTGCGCCGTCGCCCACGTCACATTCCGGTGTAGACCGGACCTTCGCCGCCCTGCGGCGGCACCCACGTGATGATCTGATAGGGATCCATGATGTCGCAGGTCTTGCAGTGGACGCAGTTGGCGAAGTTGATTTGCAGCCGACCTTCTATTTCCCGCCCATCGCGCGCCGCAGTGAAGAGTGGTTCGTACACCGCCGCCGGACAAAAATACTGGCACGGGTTCCCGAACTCGACGGTGCACCGATCCCGACAAATGTTTGTATCGGCAACATGTAGATGCGGTACCTGGTTCTCGTCGTGCATCGTCCCGCTATTGAAAACGTCGGTTACCTTATCGAAGGTCAGCACGTTATCGATCTTAACCCGCCGATCTTTTTCTTGCGGCGCGCGCTCGGAGAGTTTTTTCATCTGCGTGTGACCGGCGTGATTCGGTAAGCGATCGCCGAAGCCAAACGCGCGGCCGCCGGTGTACATGCCGAGTCCGGCGTTGAGCATCCCGGCGAATAGACCGCCCTTGAAGCCGGCGTGGAAGTTACGCGCGGCGCGCAATTCGTCGTATGCCCACGATTCTTTGAAACGCCGTTCTACGGCGCCGAGGGTCACGGCATCGTTGCGTTCGGCGATCAGCGCGTCGAATGCGGTTTCGGCGGCGAGCACTCCAGATTTTAGCGCCAAATGAACGCCCTTGAGCCGCATACCATTGAGGAATCCGGCGGAGTCGCCGGTGATCAACAGGCCGTCGGCATAATTGCGGGGCATCGAATACAGTCCGCCTTCGGGAATCGCTTTGGCGCCGTACCGCACGAGCTTCGCGCCGTCGAGCATCGACGCGATGGCAGGATGAAGTTTGTAGCGCTGAAAGAGGTCATGCGGATCGGTTGTCGGATCTTCGTAGTCAAGCCCGACGACGAAGCCGATGTCCAGGATGTCGCCGGCCATCCCATAGATGAACCCGCCGCCGAAAGTCTGGGTCGGTAGCGGATATCCCATCGTATGAATGACGTTACCGGCCGGCACGCTGCCGGGCTTGCATTGCCACAGCTCTTTGATGCCGGCCGCGTACACTTGCGGATCGCGATCTTTGGCGAGACCGAGTTTCTCGATCGCCACCTTGGCAAGCGTGCCGCGCGGGCCTTCCGCCAGGATGACGATTTTCGCCAGCAGATCGGGTCCGGGCTCATAATTCGATTTCGGCTGGCCTTTCGCGTCGACGCCTTTATCGCCGACGCGGACACCGGTGACACGATCGCCATCCCAAAGAAGCTCTTGGCCGGGAAACGCCGGAAAGATGTCAGCCCCAAGCCCTTCGGCGACACCGCCGAGCCACTTCGTGAGCTTCTGCAGGCTGGCCACGTACTTGCCGTGATTGTTCATCATCGGCGGTATGAAGGGCGCGGCGATCTTTCCGCCACGCGTTAAGTACCACAGCGCATCGCCGGCGACCGGCGCTTCCACTGGCGCCGTCGACTTCCAGTCCGGCAACAGTTCGTCCAGCCCGCGCGGATCGAGCACCGCCCCCGAGATACCGTGATTGCCGATGTCGCCGCCCTTTTCGATCAGCATGACCGAAACATCGCGGCCGCGCTCGCTGGCCAACTGTCGCAGGCGAATCGCCGCGGCAAGACCCGCTGGGCCGCCGCCAACGATCACGACATCAACATCGAGACTATCGCGCTGAACCATAAAGGACACCTTCGACGAGCGTTTGGCCGCCCTCTGCCGCCCCCACACCGATTGCGCAGGACGCCGAAGTCGAAGCATGCAAGCAGGTTTTCACGATGAGCGATGGAGCACCGGCGCCACTCGACGTGGCATTCTTAGGACTCGGGGTCATGGGTTTTCCGATGGCCGGACACCTTGCCCGCAGCGGCCATCGGGTGACCGTCTTTAACCGGACTCCGAAGCGGGCCCAGGAATGGATCGCAAAACACGGCGGTCGGACGGCCGAGACTGCGGCCGCGGCTGCCAAAGGTGCGGCTATTGTCTTCACGTGCGTCGGCAATGACAACGACGTTCGTTCGATCGTCTTCGGCGAACACGGTGCAGTCGCCGGAATGAAGCCTGGAGCGGCACTGGTCGATCACACGACCGCTTCAGCGAAGCTGGCCCGCGAGTGCGACGAGAAACTCAAAGCCGCCGGCCTACAGTATCTCGATGCCCCGGTGTCGGGCGGCCAGGCCGGCGCCGAGAACGGCACGCTGACCATCATGGTGGGGGGCTCGGAGCGCACGTTCGATCACGTCGCTCCAATGATGCAGTGCTACGGCCGCGCCGTCACCCGGATGGGGCCAGCCGGTTACGGCCAGCTCACCAAGATGGTCAATCAAATCTGTATTGCCGGACTGCTTGAAGGGTTGGCCGAGGGGCTCAACTTCGCCGTGCGGGCGGGGCTCGACGCAAAACGCGTGGTCGACGTGATCTCGAAGGGCGCCGCGCAGTCGTGGCAGATGGAAAGTCGTGGCAAGACAATGATCGACGAGAAATTCGATTTTGGTTTCGCCGTCGATTGGATGCGTAAAGACTTAGGGATCTGTTTAGATGAGGCACGATCCAACGGGGCCCTGCTGCCGGCAACCGCCTTAGTCGACCAGTTCTACGCCGAGCTTCAACTTCGCGGCGCTGGCCGGTTCGACACCTCGAGCCTGATGAAACGCTTGCGCGACGTGACCTGAAGGACTCGCTGCGCGGCCGGATCAACACCCAGGGTTCTAGCGTCATTCCGCGCTGCGGGCAACAGTGAGGAGGCTCCGTGTTTTCCAATCGCGTTGCGATCGTTACCGGCGGCTCTCGGGGAATCGGAGCCGCGATCAGCACCATGCTGGCCAAGCAGGGAGCGCACGTGGCCGCCGGGTACAGCAAGGATCGCGCAGGCGCCGAAGCGTTTCGCGACAAGCTTACCGCCGATCGCGGATCGATCTCGCTCCACCAGGGGCGAGTCGACGATTTCGACGATTGCCAACGGGTCGTCAAAGAAGTGCTCGCACAGCACGGCCGGATCGATTTTTTGGTGAATAACGCCGGCATTACGATCGACAAAACCGTTCGCAAGATGACGGCCGATGACTGGCGTACGGTCCTGGGCGTCAACCTCTCGGGTGCGTTCCACATGAGCAAGGCGGTCGTCGAGCACATGATCGAACGTGGCTCGGGCCGCATCGTCAACATCAGTTCGGTGATCGGCGAGACGGGCAACATCGGACAAGCGAACTACGCGGCCTCGAAAGCCGGGCTTTTCGGTTTCACCAAGAGCTTGGCGCTCGAAATGGCGCAGCGTGGCATCACCGTCAACGTGGTCACCCCCGGCTTCATCGGAACCGAGATGGTCGAAGCGATCCCCAAAGCGGCGCTCGACAAGGTCATCGAGCGCATTCCCCAGCGCCGGCTTGGCCGGCCCGAAGAGGTTGCACGGGTCGTCTCGTTCCTGCTACAAGACGATTCCAGCTACATCACCGGAGCCGTGTACGCAGTCAACGGCGGGTTAGATATGTAATTCGCCCGCGGAGAGTGGGCCGGCACGGCGAATCTCGCTGCATGAAGGTTCATGTAACCTACGGCCGATATGGCCTGGACCTCGATTTGCCCGCGCAGACCCTCGTCATCGCGCCCGCCGACCCGGCCCCGATCGCCGATGAACGCGCCGGCTTCACGGCTGCCGTGCGATCCCCAATTGGCGCTCGGCCGCTGCGAGAACTCGTCGCCGCCACCGATCGGGTTGTGATCGTCACCTCGGACGTCACCCGCGCGACACCCAATGCGCGGCTCATTCCCTGGATCCTCGACGAACTCGCGCATGTGCCCTCAAAACAGATCACAGTGATCATCGGAACCGGCTCCCATCGCGGGACGACCCCGCAAGAGATGATCGAGATGTTCGGGCAGGCGACGCTCGACCGCGTGCGAGTCATCGATCACGATTCGCACGATCCGGCACAGTCGACGCAGGTCGGCTCGACGTCGCTGGGCGTCCGCGCGTTTCTCAACAGCGAATATCTCGCAGCCGACAAACGAATCGTGGTGGGCTTCATCGAGCCGCACCTCTATGCCGGCTTCTCGGGCGGGCCTAAGGGCATCATGCCGGGGATTGCCGGCATCGAAACGGTCACCTTCTTTCACAATGCTGCGATGGTCGGTAATCCCGCGACCCGCTGGCTCAATCTCGAAGGCAGCCCGGTCCAGCAGATGGCGCGCGAGGTCGCCGCGATGGCACCGCCGCACTTTATGGTCAACGTCACGCTCGATCGTGCCAAAGCCATCACGGGCTTCTTCTGCGGTGACTATCTCACGGCACACAAATTGGGTTGCGATTTCTGTCGCCGCACCGCGGCCCGCGAGGTCCCGCACCGCTTTGACGTCGTCGTCACGACCAACGGCGGCTACCCGCTCGACCAGAACCTCTATCAGTGCATCAAAGGGCTATCGGCCGCGCAACTCATCGTTAAACCCGGCGGCACGATCGTCATGTGCGCCGAATGCAGCGACGGCTTCCCCGAGCATGGAAACTTCAAAGAGATTGTGGGCTCGCGAAACACGCCGGCCGAATTACTTGCGATGATCGAAGCTCCAGGTTATTCACGCTACGATCAGTGGGCTGCGCACAGTCAAGCGATGGTCCAACGTCACGCGAATGTGCTGCTCAAATCGACGCTTCCGGCCGATTCGGTGCGCGCGGCTCATCTGACGCCTATCGACGACGCCTCGCGAGCCGTCCGCGACACATGTGCTGCGCTCGGCAGCGACGCAAGCTGCGCGGTGTTGCCTGAGGGGCCGTACATCGTCCCGTTCGTAGCGGAAGCGGCGCTCGTTTAGAGCGCTCTAGGAGCATAAAACGCCGCAGCCGCTAAGGCGGAAACGACGGCTACTCGATGGGTTGCGATGCGGTCGTTCCACTGTTCGCAGCGCGGCGACTCGAAGGTGAGCGTGCGGTGCGCGGCGCGGCGCTGCATGAACATGCTCAGCGAAAGGCCGTCAAAGTGTTTGATCAGCTCGGGAATGTTGGTGATGATCCGCCCGCGTTCGCCGCGCCAGGCGTAGGCGGCCTGCGGCGGGTAGGCCAGATCGAATTCGCCGTGGATGTCCTGAACTGGTAGCGCCGCGTCGTCAAGCGCGGCGATGACCGCCGCGCCGAGCCGCGCCTCGGCGTCCACTTCCGCCTCGTAGAGATAGAAGCCGGTGGCCTCGAAGTCTTCATGCAGATCGATTGATAGAGCGAACCGACGATCGCGGTTCGCTGTAATGATCGCTCGTGCTTCCGGGGTTTGGCCGCCGCGTCGAAAGCTTCGATTGATATCCGCTCCGTCGGCGTTCTTGCGGCTTGCCGCGCGGTAACCTGTCGGGTTGGTGCACGGCCAGATACGATAGGCAAAGCGTTCGTCCAGCAATCCGTCGCGTACGATCGAGAACAGTGCCCACGGACCGGCCGGTTCGTCGCCGTGGACGCCGGCGGACAGCGACACCAGCGGCCGGCGCTCGCCCGAAACATTGACTTCGGCGACCAGTAAGGTCCGGGCCGCGCCGACGCAGGCGACTTCGCGCACGCTGATGCCGGGCCGCGAACGGAGCGATTTCCAGGCTCCCTCCAGCTCTTCGAACGCCGGTTGCTGCAAGTGGCTAACGCGCCACCGTAAACGCCGAAAGGTCCGACCCGCGGATGGAGGCATCGAGAATCTCGATGGGATGGGCCGCCGGTAGCGTGGCTCCGCGTTTGGCGAGCAGCGAACGAATCTGCAACGTGCACCCGGGATTGGCGCTCGCCAGCAACTCCGCATCGACGCTGAGAACGTTGTCGACCTTGCGCTCGCCGATCTCAGCGGCGCTTTGCGGTTCTAATAGGTTGTAAACTCCGGCACTGCCACAACACTGATCGCCGTCGGGGATCTCCAGCAGTTCGAGTTGTGGGATGCTCCGCAACAACAGCCGCGGCTCGTGACGGATGCGCTGGGCATGAGCGAGGTGACAGGCATCGTGATACGCGACCCGCGCATTGATCGGCTGGCGGGTTGCGACCGGTTCTCGACGAGCCAAGAATTCGTTGATGTCTTGGACGAGGGCGCTAAACCGGCGCGCGCGCTCTTCGAGCTTCGCATCGCCGGCGAATAAGTCGCCGTACTCTTTGAGCGTCGAACCGCAGCCGGCGGCGTTCACGATGATCGCATCGATGCGCTCGTCATCGGCTACATCGGCGCTGGGCAGCAGGCGCTCGATCAGCGCGGCTGCGAACCGTTTGGCCTCCGGCGCGCGGCCGGCGTGCAGCGAAAGTGCGCCGCAACATCCTTGGCTGGGTGGAACGGTCACATCAAACCCTTCGGCCGCCAGGACGCGAATCGTGGCGAGGTTGACGTTGGGAAAGTACACGCGTTGCACGCAACCGGCGACCAACACTACTCGACCTCGCCGCGTTCCCTGTGCAGGAGTAAGCGCGGGAAGCCGGACGGATAAGTCGGCACCGGCGACCGACGGTGCGAGCGCTTCCAGTTGGGCGAAACGTGCTGGGAGGGCACGTGCTAAGCCACTGCGATGCACCAGGGCTCGCAGTCCGCTGCGAAGGTAGAAATTGAGCGCGTGCCCGACCGCGCGCAGCCGGTACGGAAACGGGAAGATGCTGAAAATCACTCGACGGAAAAAGCGGTCGGCCGCCGTTCTTGGGCCCTGCCGCTCGACGGTCGCCCGGGTGGCCTCGATGAGCCGATCATATTTCACGCCCGACGGGCATGCAGTCACGCATGCCATGCATCCAAGGCACGCATCGAAGTGGCTGATGACCGTCGCCGTCAGATCGATGGTCTTTTCGTGGACCCCTTTCATCAGGTCAATCCGTCCGCGCGGCGAGTCCATCTCGTTGCCCCACGAGCGATACGTCGGGCACGCCGGTAGGCAAAAGCCGCAGTGAACGCAATCGGCGATGAGATCGCCGACAGACGTCGTCATAGGCCGCCCACGAATCGGCCAGGGTTGAGGCGACGGTTGGGATCGAATCGATCCTTGAGCTGCTGCATAATCGGAAATGAGGCCGGCAGGGCGCCGTAGACATCGATGCGTGCGCGGACGGCCGGTGGGGCGGCGCTCAGAATCAGCCGGCCGGCGTTCTGCTCGATGACGTCGCGCGCTTGGCGCAGGGCATCGGCGGCGCTTTCAGGCTGCAACACGGTCGCACCGACATAACCGACTCCAACGCTTGGATACATGGCGACTCGGAGATTGGCGAGCGTCTCAAACATCGGGCTCAAAACCAAGCGGTCGATCATTGCAATCTGCGACGGTAGAAACATCAGCTTGACGCGAAGATCGCCATCGGATCGCGTAGCGGCGTGATAGGCGTCGAAGATCTCGACTTGCGCGTCGTCCAGCGTCTCGACCGGCCCGTTTGCATCACCGGCCATCTTCGTGAAGCGCTCCGCTTGACGCTCCACAGCTTGCGCAAAGCCTTCGAACAGCACACACAAATGGTACCCGTAGCCGTCGCCGTCGAAGACCGCCATAATCGCCGCCGGTTCCAACTGCCATGCAACGATGGCGGACATCAAATCGCCAATTCTTTGCGCGCTGCAGCGCTGCACGACCAGCCAACGCTGGACGGCCGGCAGCGGGTGCAGCCGCAAGGTCGCGGTGGCGATCATTGCCAGTGTCCCGAGCGAGCCCACCATGAGTTTGGGAAGATCGAAACCGGCGACGTTTTTCACGACCTTGCCCCCGCCGCGTGCCCGCGTCCCATCGGCGCGGATGAGCGAGACGCCAACGATGAGATCGCGAAACGTGCCGTAGCGTGCGCGCAGGGGTCCGCTGGCATTGGTCGCCAGCAACCCGCCGATTGTGGCCTGGTCGGCTTGCGGCGGATCGATCGCCAGGCGTTGCCCGTGTTCGGCGACGACTCTTTGCAGAGCTGCAAGCGTAACTCCGGCTTCGACCGTCACCGTCATGTCGGCGGGTGTGTAGTCAACGACCCGCCCCAAACTCTGCGTTTTCACCAGCGTATCGACGCGCCACGGCGGGTATCCGAGATCGAGTTCGGTGCCGCCGCCGGCAAACGACAACGTCTCGCCGGCCGCATCCGCCGCGCGCATCATGCCGAGCGCTTCGTTGAGGTCTCGAGGCTCGACGGTCGCTTTCGGTTCAACCTCGAGTATCAACCGCGACCCGCTTCGGCCGCGACTTCGGTGCGATGCGGGACGTACGGCCCGGCCCGGTCGACGCACAGCCGCGGAGTCGGAAACACTTTGGACGGATTCAGCACCCGATCTCGATCGAACGCACAGCGCACCAAGTTCATCGTGTCGAGATCCGCTTCGGCGAAGAGTTTGCCCATGAACGCCGCTTTGTCGGCGCCGACGCCGTGTTCGCCCGTAATCGTGCCGCCGTAACGAATGCAAATTCCCAAAATCTCACCCGAAACGATCTCGGCCCGATATTCTTCACCCGGCACCCGAGCGTCGTACAGCACCAGCGGATGCAAATTCCCGTCACCAGCATGAAACACGTTGGCGACCCGCAGCCCCTCGCGAGCGGCCAGCGCTGCGATCTCACGCAACACCTTCGAGATCTCCGAACGCGGAATGACACCGTCTTGGACGTAATAATTCGGGCTGATACGGCCGACGGCGGCGAAAGCGCTCTTGCGACCCTTCCACATCAGCGCCCGCTCACCGTCGTCCCGCGGCGTGCGGATCTCGATTGCACCATCGGTTCGAGCAAGCGCTTCGAGTTTGAGTGCAGTGTGTTCGACCTCGGCCAGCGGACCGTCGACGTCGATGAGCAGCGCCGCCCCGACGTCAAGCGGCCAATCGACGCCGGTGGCTTTGACGATCGCTTCGATCGCCAGCTGATCCATCATCTCGACCGCTGCCGGAACGATGCCCGCTGCGACGATCGCCGACACGCAGGCTCCGGCCTCGGTCGTTGTCGGAAAGGTGGCGAATACGGTGCGCGTCGCTTCGGGAGCTCGCAAGATGCGCACCGTGATCTCGGTAACGATTGCGAGCATTCCTTCGCTGCCGACGAGCACGCCCATCAGATCGTAACCGAGCGGATCGACGACCGCCGAACCGAGTTCGACGACCGCGCCGTCGCCGAGAACAACGGTCGCTGCTAACACATGGTTCACGGTGAACCCATACTTGAGGCAATGGGCTCCACCCGAATTTTCAGCGACGTTGCCACCGATCGAACAGACGCCTTGCGAGCTGGGGTCCGGTGCATAGTAATAACCGGCTGGCGCGACGCGAGCCGTGACATCCAGGTTGATGACGCCGGGCTGCACGCGCATCCGCATGTTCGGCAGATCGACGTCGAGGATGCGCTTCATCCGGGACAGACCCACGACCAGCGACTCAGTGGTCGGCAGCGCGCCGCCCGACAGCCCGGTCCCCGCGCCGCGCGGAATGATCGGACGGCCGTATTTTCGCGCAACCTTCACGACGGCGGCAACTTGCTCGGTCGATTCGGGTAGCACGACCGCCGCCGGCCGGACGCGGAAGGCGGTTAGCCCATCGCATTCGTAGGTGAGCAAGTCGGCCGGATCGGTGAAGCAGTTGCGGTCGCCGACGATCGCCCGTAACTCCTCGATCATCCCAAAGTTTCCAATGCACGGCCTTTGGCCTCGCCCATTTTTGCCGATCTCAGCGTCGTTCGTCGCTCAAATGGCTTGCCATTCCACACTGCTCGTCCGTGCGCGCATGGATGCGGGCGTGCGGCACAGCACCCGAGGTGCGCCGGCTCGGCCTCGAACTCGAAAAAAATGGTCGGCATTGGCCACACGTCCGATACTCCGACTGGCACCTAGCAACGTACTTCATCAGTGCCGGCGGTGCAACGTCCTGGGCGGCAGGCCGGCCGCCGGCGGTCGGACGCTGCCCGGCAGGGGTAGTCCCCAGGGTCCGATAAGCGCGGCCCAGTGAAAATCCAGATCGGCGTGATGGGAGCCTCAGGCGGCGACATCACGTCCAAGCACCTCGACCTGGCGTTTGCGCTGGGACGGCGTATTGCCGAACGTGGCTGTCTGACGCTCACCGGTGCTTGCCCAGGCTTACCGCACGCGGCGGCGCGCGGGGCGCATGCCGCCGGTGGCATCGTGGTCGGTATTTCGCCGGCGCTCTCGCGGGCTGAACACGTCAACCGTTACGAGTCGCCGCTTGAACCGTATGACGCGCTGATCTTCACGGGCTCGGGCTTCATGGGACGCGAGCCCAATAACATTCACAGCTCGGACATCGTGATCGTCGTCGGTGGCCGCAGCGGAACCTTGGGCGAGTTCGCGATCGCCTACGACGAAGGCAAACTGATCGGCATCCTCAGTCATTCGGGCGGTGTCGCCGACGAGCTTCGCAAGATCGCCACCCTGTGCAAGAAAAACACCGGCTCGGTCTTGATCGAAGACGCCGACCCGGTAGCTCTGGTCGACGCCTGCCTCGCCGCCTACACCCAGCACTTCGCCGCCGGCGACGACGCGCTCGCTGCGGCTCGCACCTTTCAGGATGGCGTGGGTTAGCGACCGCCTGCAGCGCAAAACGCCCGCGGGCCGCAGGCAGCGCTCCTCGTCGGGCTGCTGGCCGAAACAGCGGCCTAGCGTCCGTTAGGCGGTCCAGTCGAGCAACGATTGCCAGTCGGAGCGCGGGAAGGTTGTTTTCGTTTTGATGGCCTCGATGTACTTGCGTTTGCCGGCACGATTGCCTTTGCCGATAAAGATTCCGCCGGCCAGCCGGTCTTCGAAGAAAAATAGTGCCCGATAATGTTTGAGCTCACGATCGACCTTGCGCACGATCTCCAGATCACCGCGATACTCCGGCGATAGCCCGAACTGCGTGATGGTCTGCGTACTGAACAGAAGGCTCGCGTACTCGGGGACGTCGTGATAGCGCGAGTCGCCGCCGGCCATGTTGATGGCAGCGACTTTGCCATGCGCGCCGGCGTTGTTCCAGGTTCCCATGCGATAGTGCATCTCGGCGGTCGGGTCGTAGAACTCGGCGACGTCGCCGGCCGCGAAGATGCCTTTGCGTCCGGTCTCTAAGCGATCGTCACAGACGATCCCAGTACGCGTTTCCAGGCCCGCTTGGGCCGCCAGCTCGACGTTCATCGTCAGGCCGAGGCCGAACCCAACGCAGTCGCTGGCGATCTCGAGACCGCCGGCTGTGACCACTTTGGTGACGGTTCCGTTCGAGCGAATCAGTTCGCGCACGTTCTCATTATAGTGCAGGTGAACGCCGTCGACGCGGGCCGCTTCGTCGACCATTTCCGCGGCGACGTCATCCAGCATGCGGCGCAAAAATCGTGGACCACGCTGGATCCAGTGCGTCTCCATGCCGCGCGAAGCGAACGCCTCGGCGAGTTCGTAGGCGATGAACGAGCCGCCGACCGCAACCGCCGACTTTGATTGTTCGAGCTGTTCGGAGATCGCCTTGGTATCGTCGAGAAACTGAAAATTGAAGACGTTGTGCGCGCCGACGGCACCCGGCGCGTCGCTACGGTTCGGCCGTCCGCCGGTCGCAATCAACAGCGCGTCGTACGGGTAGGACGTGCCGCCGGCGATCACGCACTGCTCGTCCGGTACGATCCGCTCGACCGGCATTTGAAGTTTAAGGTCGATCGCGTGCTTCTCGTGCCAGGCAGCATCGCGAATGATGACCTTCGCTTCGACGACCTGTTTGCGCAACAGCGGCGGCAGCGCGATTCGGTTGTACAGGGGATAAGGCTCGTCGGCGAACAGCACGATCGAGGCGGCGGCGTCGGCCTTGCGAAGCTGCTCGGCGCAGGTCGTTCCGGCGAAACCGTTACCGACGATCACGTACCTGCGCACCCCGCCGGTTACGGCGAGCCGGGAGGGCCGGCCTGCTCAAGAGGAAGTTGCCGGCCTTTGTGCTGCGGGAGTTAATTGGACCCTGCCCATGGAATCCCAAGCGCAGGCTCATGGAAGTTCGGCTGGTTCAACTGCTGGGGTCGTTCATCACGACAACGAGCACGTACGCGCTCGCTCGTCTCGAGTTTGCCATGCGCCATCCAAGCCTGCCCGCACCCCCGATCATCAACCGGCTGTCTGCGGCTTCCGAAGGTTCTTTGCACGCTGAATGGGAGGTCGTCGAGGCGCAACTCGAAGCGGTACAGCGATTTTTACGCGATCTTGACGATCCTCGCGGAAAGCGTTCGGTCTACGATCCGTCGTTTGGCGCGCTCGCGCGGGTCGCCCGAGAACTGAGCCAATATGCGCGCGCCGTCCGCTGGGTCCTCACCGTCGAGGATCGGCGCTCAAAATAGTCCAAGTTCCGGTTAGCGGATTAAACGGGTCAGAAAGGTGTCTTACGATGAATACAAACGAGCGGTTGGAGAAAGCCTTGACGCAGGCGCGTGAACTCCAGAAGTCGATGAACGAGGCACTCGCAAAAGGGGCCGAACAGATGCAGCCGATGCTGCGCGAGTCACTCAAGAATGCGCAAGAGCTTCAATCGACTTTAACCAAGCACGCCGCCGAAACCAGTGCCATAGCGACCGATCACGCGCAACGAACCCTCGTCCACGTCAACGAATTCATGAAAATCGGCGCCGAAGCCGTCCGCCAGAGTGCCGAGCAATCGCGCGCCGCCGCCGAAAAGATGATGGAACACTCGCGCAAGATCGTGGAGTCGGCTCAGGCTATGGGGAAACCGCCGCGGGACGGGTAAAGCTGCCGGCGGCCACTTCGGCTGGCGCCGGCGCGAGCTTTCCGAAGCGTTCGAGTGCTCGCGGCCAATCGGCCAGCAGGCCCGCGGCGCGTAAGGAGCCGGTGGCGGCCGCGTAGCGTTCCAAGAGCGCGCGCATCTCGGCAACTTGAGGATCGGTTGCGCGCACGGCTTCGAAATGGCAGGTAGTTGGACCGAAGGTCAGCCGTTCGCTTGCGATGTCAAAACGATCGTCGAGGGCGACGAACACCACTCCGCCGCTCATTCCGCTCGCGAAATTCTTGCCGACGGCGCCCAAGATGACGACCATACCGGCGGTCATGTACTCGCAGGCGTGATCGCCGGCGCCTTCGACAACCAGTCGGCCGCCGCTGTTGCGCACCCCAAAGCGCTCGCCCGCGATGCCGCGCACGAAACCTTCGCCGCCCCGCGCACCGTAAAAACAGGTGTTGCCGGCGACCGGTTCGATCGCATCGCCGAATCCGCGCACGACGACTCGGCCGCCTTCCATGCTCTTGCCGACGTAATCGTTCGCGTCGCCGGCGAGATCGAGCGTAATGCCCCCCGTTAGGAATGCGCCAAAGCTTTGTCCCGCGGTTCCGGCGTACCGCACCGCGATCGGTTCTACCGGTTCGCCGTCGGTTCGCCGCAACGACACATCGTGCGCAATCCGTGCTCCGACCGCACGATCCGATGGAGTAATCACCAGCGGAGATGCGGCAAGCTCGCGCCGCGCGACGCCAGGAATTGACCATGGTCGCGCGACCCGATCGTCAAGATGCGTCCCCTCGGGCATCGGACGGCGCGCCGTCGCGGGTCGCTCGGGCAAGCGCAAAATCTCGCTCAGATCGACCTCGTTGAGCCGGCGGTCGTCGAATTCGCGGCGCCGGATCAAATCGGAGCGACCCCAGATTGCGTCGAGCGAGCGCACACCCAGCGCTGCCAGCCGGCGCCGAACGTCGGCGGCAACGAATTCGAGGAACGCGATCGCCTCGGCTTCGGTTCCGACGAACTTCTTGCGCAGCTCGGGATCTTGGGTCGCAATACCAACCGGGCACGTGTTCTTGTGGCACTGACGCGCATAGATGCAGCCCAGCGCGACGAGCAGCGCGGTTCCGAAGCCGAATTCGTCGGCGCCCAACATTGCCGCCAGCACGACGTCGCGGCCGCTTTTGAAACCACCATCGACCCGTAATTTCACCCGCGAGCGCAAGCCGTTGGCCACCAGTGCATGATGGGTTTCCACCAGGCCGATCTCCCACGGCAAGCCGGCGTGTTTGATCGACGACAACGGCGAAGCGCCGGTTCCGCCATCGTGGCCGCTGATGTGGATAATGTCGGCGTCGGCTTTGGCAACCCCGCTGGCGACGTAACCGATGCCGGATTGCGCGACCAGTTTCACCGCGATTCGCGCGTGTGGGGCGGCGCGCCTCAGATCGTAAATGAGCTGGGCAAGATCTTCGATCGAGTAGATGTCGTGGTGCGGCGGTGGCGAGATCAACGGCTGACCTTGAACGGCGCCCCGTAGCTCGGCGATCTCGGCGGTGACCTTGTGACCGGGTATCTGACCGCCTTCGCCGGGTTTGGATCCCTGCGCCATCTTGATTTCGATCTCATCAGCACTCGCCAAATACGTCACGCCGACTCCGAAACGACCCGACGCCACTTGTTTGATTTTGCTGCGACCATTGTCGGTCGTGCGCGAATACCGCGCCGGATGCTCACCGCCTTCGCCCGCGTTGCTCTTGGCGCCGATGGCGTTGGTGGCGCGAGCAATGACGGCGTGCACTTCCGGCGCGAGCGCGCCCAACGACATCGCCGCGGTTGCGAACCGCGCCACGATACCGCCGATCGGCTCCACGTCGTCGATCGGCACCGGCTCGTGCAAAGGAATCGAGCGCAGCAAATCGCGCAACGTTACCGGCGCACGGGCTTCCATTGCATCGGACAACTGCTCGAAGGCGGCATAATCCCCCCGCATCGCGGCAGCCCGCAAGTGCTTGAGCACGTTGGGATCGAAGGCGCGGCGCACGCCGTCGCGCCGGAAGCGGAACGATCCTCGGTCGGGAAGCGGCGCGGCAGCCTCGCGTGAGGCGGCGAACCACAACCGTACATCTGCTTCGATGTCGGCGAAACTCACGGTCGGAGCGTGCGTCTGAATGCCCGGAAAACACAATTCGACCACTTCGCGGGCAAGGCCGATCGCCTCAAAAGTCTGCGCGCCGACATATGAGCGCATCGTGCAGATGCCCAGCTTCGCCATGATCTTGAGCAGGCCGGCGCGCAATCCGGCGAGATACGCGTCGCCGCCGCCGGCTGCACAGGCTGCCCGCAAACCGAGCCACGGAGTGACCACGTTCGCGCCGACGCCAATCAGTGCCGCGACCGCGTGTGCGTCACGCGCATACGCGTCGGCCGCCGCAATCGACGCTTGCATCCGCAGCCCACGCTGGGTGAGTCGCTGATGAATCGCACCAGCCGCCAAAATTACCGGCGCAAGGGCGCCGTCGCCGCGGTCATCGAGCACGATCAAGGTTGCCCCGGCGCGCACCGCCCGCTCGGCTTCATCGCAGATCGACAGCAGCTTTTCGTGCAACGAGCGATCGAGTTCGAGGCCGATGGGCTGCTGGTGCATCCGGGCATCGAAGCGCAAGCGGTCGAAGTCGAGTTCGCTGAGCGCTGCGCTTTCGAGCGCGATCGCGGCCCCTGGCGCGGGCACATCGCCGTGAATGTCGCCCGAGCCGACGAACGCCCGCATATCGAAAACCAGCGACTCACGCAGCGGGTCGATTGGCGGATTGGTCACCTGGGCGAACCGTTCGCGCAAATACTCGGCGACCGGCGCGCGCCGCTCAAAGAACGCCGGCGCCGCATCGTCACCCATCGATGACGTCGGCTCGCCGCCGCCGGCCGCCAAGACTCCGATGATATCCTTTTGTTCCTCGCGCGTGCAGCCGAAGCGATGCAAATTCATTTCCAGGTCGGGCTTGGGAACCGGCTCCACGGGTTGACTCAACGGGAAAGTCCAGGTGGCGACCAGCCCGCGGAAATCGGCCCGCTCGCGCCGTTCGGCGCGGAAGTGTTCGGTTTCGACCACTTCACCGGACGCGAAGCGGACGATCAGGCGGCCACCCGGCCCTAGGCGCCCACGCCGGATAATCGGATCCGCACCGAAATCGACGACGCCGGCTTCGGAGGAAACTAAAATCTTGTTGGACGCGGTCCGGCACCAGCGCAGTGGACGTAAGCCGGTCCGGTCGAGGGCTGCACCGATCGTATCGCCGTCGGCGAAGACAATCGCCGCCGGGCCGTCCCACGGTTCCACCGTCGGTACGTGGGCATCGTAGTATGCCTTCAGCCGCGCGTCACCGGAATCGATCGCCGGGGCCAACAGCAGATCGACCGCCTCATCGACGCGGTAGCCCGACCCGACCATCGCATCGATTGCGACGTTGAAATCGTGCGAGTCGCTGGAATTGGGCGCGGTCTTGATGCCGCGAGCCGCAAGCCAGGCCCGATTGCCGGTGATCGTGTTGATCTCGCCGTTGTGGGCGATGTGGCGAAACGGTTGCACCAGCCGCCACGACGGCGACGTATTCGTGCTGAACCGCTGATGGAACAGCGCGAATCGCGAAGCGAACAGTGGATCGCGCAAATCATCGAAGTAGGCGCCTAGCTCATTGGAGGACAGCAGGCCCTTGTAGACGACCGACGTCGCCGATGCGCTCAGCAAGCTGGCGCCGGGCAGTTCTCGGAATGCCCGCTCGATCATGCGGGCGGCCGTCCGCATGCGCTCGCGAACGTTGCCGGGGCCCATGTCGACGATGAGCTGTTCGAACATCGGTCGCGATGCTAGCGCGTGCGCACCGAGCACGTCGCCATTGGTGCCCGGCGTTCGCCAGCGCAGCGGCGTCACGTCGACGATTCGCACGCAACGTTCGACTTCAGCGCGAACCACTGCCGCCGCATCGGCATCGACCGGCAAGAACAGGCAGATTGCGGCCAGATGACCGGCCGGCGCGTGCAAATCAACCGCCGCGAGTTCGCGTGCGAGTAGGCGGCGCGGCGTCTCGCAAAAGATGCCCGCACCGTCGCCGGTACGGCCGTCGGCCGCCCGCGCGCCGCGGTGCATCATTTCGCCTGCGGCCCGCAACGCGATCTGGACCACGTCGTGCGAGGCCGAGCCGCCTAAGTCGGCAAGAAAGCCAACCCCGCACGCATCGTGCTCTTCCAGTCCTGGATTGGTCGCCCTGATAATCGCTTCTCCCGGGTCCACAGACCGGAGTGCCGCCGGCCTCGGGGTGTCTCGTTCGACATTACTCGCATCCCAACGATCCGTCATTCGCCATTTGGATAAGAACTTGGCCGGTCGGCTCGCCGAAGCCTTACGCATTGACGTACGCCGCTGCTTAAGATTCAACCATATGGCGGGTGCGGCTCGCAGCGACTTCTCGCTAGACTAGCTGCATGGACAAGATCAACGCCGGCGACACCGCTTGGGTTCTCGCTTCTGCCGCGCTCGTTATGCTCATGACACCAGGGCTGGGCTTTTTCTATGGCGGGCTCGTCCGCCGCAAGAACGTCTTATCCACCGTCATGCACAGTTTTTTCATCTTATGCCTGATCAGCGTTCAATGGGTCCTATGGGGATACTCGCTGGCCTTCGGTCCGGACTTGCGGGGACTCGGGCTGATCGGCGACCTGTCGTGGATCGGCCTGAGCGGCGTTGGTTTCGCACCCAATAAAGACTACGCTGCCACGATTCCGCAGTACGCATACGTCGTCTTTCAAATGATGTTCGCGGTTATCACGCCGGCACTGATCACCGGCGCTTTCGCCGAACGCAAGCGCTTTAAAGCATTCGTGATTTTCACGCTGCTCTGGGCGACGTTCGTCTACGATCCGATCGCGCATTGGGTGTGGGGTCACGACGGCTGGCTTAACAAGCTGGGTACGCTCGACTTCGCCGGCGGCACCGTGGTGCACATTTCGTCAGGCGTCTCGGCGCTGGTCGCGGCGTACGTGTTGGGTCCGCGTCTAACGCACAAAGAAGGCGAGGATGTCGGCCCGCACGACATGACGATGGTCGTCTTGGGGACGGCCCTGCTATGGTTCGGCTGGTTCGGTTTCAACGCCGGCAGCGCGCTGGCCGCCAACGGGTTGGCAGCCGCCGCATTTGTGAACACCAACACCGCCGCGGCGATGGCGGCGCTCACCTGGATGACGATCTCGTGGATGCACAAGGGCGTGCCGAGTGTCGCCGGTGCAACGGCCGGCGCCGTCGCCGGCCTGGTCGCAATTACGCCGGCCGCCGGCTACGTGACCCCGGCCGCGGCGATTTTGATCGGCGTCCTCGTGTCGCTCGTCTGTTACGCCGTGGTGCAACTGCGCGACCGGATGAAGGTCGACGACGCGCTGGATGTATGGGCTGTGCACGGCATTGGTGGAACCGTCGGCGCGCTCGCCACCGGGCTATTTGCGACCACACTGATCAACTCAGGCGCCGCCAACGGGCTGTTCTATGGAAACCCAAAGCAACTCTGGATTCAATTCGTGGCGGTGGCGGCTTCATGGATCTACTCCGGAGTCGCGACCTTTGTGATCCTCAAGATCGTCACACTGTTCGTTGGCCTGCGCGTCACCGAACGAGAGGAAGCAATGGGTCTCGACGTCTCGCAACACGCCGAGGTCGCCTACACGACGTAGCCGCTCGCCACCAACGTTTCTGAAAAATCGCTCGGCGATGCTTCATTTGCCGAAAGGGGACTCTTTGCCAAATCGTCTTGGTCCGGCAACACGGTTGCTAGTTCTGCTGGGAACCGCGGCTCTCGGACCCATGGCAATTGCTCAGGCGCAAACTGCGCCGGTGCCGGCCAGCCCGGTCCCCACGCCGATGCCGTCCCCATCAGCTTCACCGAGCCCCAAGCCTTGGGTCGTCGACGGATTCGTCGATGCGTCGCTCAGCAACCTCAATGGGGCCGATTCGTTCACGTTCGTCAATGGCGGTCCGAGTCGCGTCTTCGACAGCGTTAAGGACCGCCCGACGATCCAGAACATCGACCTGAGGCTTACCAAGAACGGTCCGCTCGGCGGGAAACTCGAGCTTAGCTTCGGGACGGATGCCGACGTCATCGCCCCCTATCCAATCGTGCCGGGCCGCGGCTACGATGTGACGCAGGCTTACCTGAGCTACACCAGCGGACCGTTCACTTTTATCGGCGGCAAGTACGTGACCTTGGCCGGCGCCGAAGTAATTCGAAGTCTCGACAACCTGAGCTTCTCGCGATCCTATCTGTTCGGATTCGCGATCCCGTTCTCGCACACCGGCGGTCGGGTCACCTACGCGCCCAACGACAAACTGTCGCTAATCGGCGGACTCAATCTCGGTTGGGACAAGATTAAAAAGACGAACGACAACGTCACCATCGAAGGCGGCATCGCGCTGACCCCGTCGAAAAAATTCAGCTTCAGCGCTCAAACGTACAACGGCGTCGAACAGATCTCGAACATCCCGCTGTCGCCGATTTCCGGCAACCGCATCCTATACGACGCGGTCGCGACGCTCAAACCCAACGACGCGTGGACCTTCACCTTCAACTACGACAACGGCAGCCAGCGAAACGCTCCGATCGTCGACGGCGCCGGCAACATCGTGCGCGCGACCGATACTGCCCGCTGGTCCGGCCTGGCTGCGTACGCCGCCTATCAAATCAACCCGAAACTCAACGTAGCTGGACGGCTCGAGTCCTTCGTTGACACGGGCGGCTACCGCACGGGCCTCGATCAACGACTCACCGACGGAACGGTGACGCTCGGCTACGCCCCGTCGGGGCCTCTGCTTTTCAGGCTCGAGGCACGCGGCGACGCCTCCAATCGTCCGGCCTTCGCCCAAGCGAACGGCACAGGCCACAAAGGACAAATATCGCTCGCCCTGGAGAGCATCGTGAAGTTCTGACACGCAGCTCAGCCGCACCGGTCACCGGCGTTCAACCGTCACCCCTGGCACCTGCGAAAAGTACTGCGCAACATCCGACGAGCGACCGGAAGGGAGTGATCTCCGTCACTTGTCTGCAACCTGCGTGCAGTTGTGGCGCACAGTCTGGTCAAAAATAGACCGTACCTTAATGAAAAACTAAGTACTCTTCTTCCAGTTGTGGGGTACCGTAATTGAACGGGGCTCGCTTACGACCCTGCGATAGATGCGTGTATAAATGTGTCGTCGATTCTAATTAGGAGAATAGCAATGGTTCGGTTTCTCAAGGACGAGAGTGGACAAGGTCTCGTCGAATACGCTCTGATCATAGCCCTCGTTTCCATCGTCGCGATTGCCGCGATGAGCGCCCTCGGCAAGAAGGCCAGCACCACGCTGAGCAACGCTGCGGCTCAGCTCTCCTAACAAAAACGTCGTCCGCAACCCCGAGTCCGTAGAAAAGCGTCTCGACCTCACGAGGCGCTTTTCGCATTGCCCGCCGCACGATCTGGGCGCGGAGCCCATTCTGGCTGCTAGTCGGCGCTGAGACCCAGTGCGACCATCATCCGGTAGCCGATTTCCAGTGCGCGCTCGTCGATGTCGAATCGTGCGTTGTGGTGGGGATATGACGTGTTTTCGCCGCCTTGCGCTCCGACGATGAAGTACGCGCCCGGACGAAGCTCTTGCATGAACGACATGTCTTCGGCCCACATGACGATGTCATGCTCGATAACCTTTTCGGGTCCTAGCACCGTGCGCCCGACTCGGCGCACCACGTCGTTGATCGCTGCCGTATTGACGGTGGGCGGATACGACCAGCGATAATTCAGCTCGTACTCGATCCGCATTGCCTGCGCGAGGCCACGCACGATGCGCTCCATGCGCTCGGGCATGCTCTTTCGAACCTCGGCGTCGAAACAGCGGACCGTTCCCAGTAACAGAGCTTCATCGGGAATGACATTAAAGGTCGTACCGGCCTGGAATTTTCCGACGGTGAACACCGCCGGGTCTTTCGGCGCGACTTCGCGGCTGACGATGGTCTGTAGCATGGTCACAAAGTAGGAACCGGCGACGACCGGATCGATCGCGCGATCCGGCATTCCGCCATGGCCGCCCTTGCCGCGGATGGTCAGCGTGAACTCGTCGGCTGAGGCGAAAAATGCGCCGTCGCGCACGCCGATACTACCGACGTCGAGTCCGCTATAGAGATGGAGGGCGAAGGTTCGATCGACATGCGGGTTTTCGAGTGCGCCGTCGTCGATCATCTGCTTGTTGCCGGCGTGCCCTTCTTCCCCAGGTTGAAAACAAAACACGGTCGTGCCGGCGATTTCCGCGCGCCGTCCGGCTAATGTTCGAGCGGCAGCAAGCAGGATCGACACGTGACCGTCGTGGCCGCAAGCATGCATGATGCCGGTCCGGGTCGAGCTGTACGGCGCATCGACGAGCTCCGTGATCGGCAGCGCGTCCATATCGGCTCGCAACAACGTCACCGGGCCAGGCCGGCCGCCGCGCAAGGTTGCCAGAATCCCTGTTTGACCGATCTTGGGGCGTATCTCATCGAGGCCGAGCGTCCGCAGTTCCGCCTCGACGAACGCGGCGGTCTCCACTTCGACCATCGATAGTTCCGGATGGGCGTGCAAGTGCCGACGCACGCGGACCAGTTCATCGGTCGGAATCCGGTCCAAGAGCATCATCCGGCCAGCTTCGGCCGTCTGAGCGCCTGACCCCGCCCACGTCACCGGAAGCGTCCGCGATCCCCCAGGGGAACCGCCAGGCGCTGGGCCTTTCGCGGCCCCCTTAATAATGGGGTCCCGCGCCAAATTGCGTGGGACCGCGGCGGAACGATTTCGGCGCGTTCGTGCCGAAAGCCATCTGGAGTGCCAAGCGCAGCGCCGCGCAGCGTGCGGCGCCTTCAAAGGGGACAAATGGCCAAAGCGGTCGAGCACGTCGCACTGGAACGCCACGGACTTTCCGACGAGCAGCTGATCGCGGTGCTGCGAAACATGCTCTTGCAGCGCGCACTGGATACCCGCGCGTTTCAACTGAACCGTCAAGGAAAAATTCCGTTTGCGCTCGGTAGCGAAGGGCACGAAGCGCTCCAGGCTGGAGCTTCGCTGGCGTTTGAGCGTGGGCGCGACGTCCTGGTATCGTACTACCGCGACATGGGCCTGTTGCTCGGAACCGGAACGACCGCCCTCGAAATTCTACTGTCGCTCTTTGCGCGGGTAACCGACCGCTCGGGCGGCCGGCAATTTCCCACCCATTTGACCAATCGCGATATCGGTCTGATGACCGTCAGTTCGATCATTGGGGCCCATCTCACGCATGGCGTCGGAACGGCATTCGCATTCAAATATCGCAAGGAAGCCGGCCGCGTGGTGCTGGCGACTTTCGGCGAAGGCTCAACCAGCCAAGGCGAATGGCACGAATCGATCAACTTTGCTGCGGTCCACCGGTTGCCCATCGTCTTCCTGTGCGAGAACAACCGGCTCGCGATCTCCGTGCCCCAAGAAAAACAAATGGCAGTTCAGGACGTCGCGAGCAAAGCGAGTGGTTACGGCATGCCGGGCGATGTCTGCGACGGCTTCGATCCGCTGGCGACGTACGCAGCCATCCGCGCGGCGTTCGATCGTGCTCGTGCCGGTGGCGGCCCGACCTTGGTCGAGGCGAAATGCTATCGGTTTCTCTCGCATTCGACCGATGACGACGACCGCACGTATCGCGATCGTACGCTCGTCAATGCCGAGCGCAAAAACGATCCACTGCCACGCTTCGAGCGCCGGCTGCTTGACGCCGGAGTGATCGCCAAAGACGACCTTAGCGACTTGCGAAAATCCGTGATGGCCGAAACCAACGAAGCAACGGACGCCGCCGAAGCTGCGCCCTATCCCGCGGCCGGTGATCTGTACACGAACGTTTACGAAGGAGGCTATCAGCCGTGGCTGTGACCGCGCCGATGACGGTGATGAACAACGTCGAAGCGGTTCGCGCCGCATTGCACGAGGCGCTGGTGCGCGACGAACGGACGCTCATTCTGGGCGAAGACGTCGGGGCGCGCGGAAACGTGTTTTTGATCACCAAAGGATTCCTTGAAGAGTTCGGGCCCCATCGCATCGTCGACACGCCCTTGGCCGAAGCTTCGATTGTCGGAGTCGCCGTCGGGATGGCCATGGAAGGCTTACGGCCGATCGCCGAGATCCAATTTGCCGATTTCATCTACCCCGCGTTTAACCAGATCGTCGGCGAAGCGGCGAAGACGCGTTACCGCAGCAACGGCGATTACACGTGCCCATTGGTGATCCGCACGCCGTACGGCGGGGGCGTTCGTGGCGCGCTGTCCCACTCCGTGTCCATCGAAGCGTTGTTCTACCACGTCCCGGGCCTCAAGATCGTAGCGCCGTCGACACCGGCCGATATCAAAGGGCTGCTGGCAGCCGCGATCGATGACCCCGATCCGGTGCTCTTCCTCGAGCATAAGAAAACGTACCGTTCGGTGAAGGGCGAGGTTCCAGCGGGATATTTCACGATTCCGATCGGAAAGGCTGATGTCAAGAAACCCGGTGACCGCCTGACGGTCGTTTCCTATGGGCTGTACGTCCACCAAGCGTTGGACGCGGCGCAGCGGCTGGCGGCCGAGGGCTTGTCAATCGAAGTGATCGATTTGCGTTCGATCCGGCCGATGGATCGCACGACGATTCTGGCGAGCGTAAAAAAAACGCGCAAGCTGCTCATCATCCACGAGGACAACAAGTTCGGCGGAATCGGTGCGGAGATCAGCGCGATGGTCGTCGAAGATGCGTTTTTCGATCTCGATGCTCCGATCCGCCGGCTGTGCGGCCCGGACGTCCCGGCGATGGGCTATGCACAGCCGCTGGAGGAAGAATTCATGGTTTCGACCGACGAGATGGCCGACGCGATGCGTGACTTGGTGGCATTCTGATGACTGGCGAGGCACACTGATGGCGACGACGATCACTATGCCGCAGTTGGGCGAAACGGTGACCGAAGGGACCGTCGCTCAATGGCTCAAAAAAGTCGGCGACTCGGTCGAAAAGTATGAGTCGTTCGTGGAGATATCGACCGATAAGGTAAATGCCGAGGTGCCGTCGCCGGTGGCCGGTACCATTCGCGAGATCATCGCCAAAGAAGGCGAGACCGTTCCGACCGGCGCGCCGATCGCGATCATCGATGAGGTAAATGTGCAATCCGCCGCAGCCACTGCGGCGCCGGCCCCAGCCGGCGACCCGGTTGCCGTACCCACAGCGGCACCGGTGACGGCCCCGATGGCATCCGGCGTGGAGCCGCCGGGTGCTCCCAGCAACGGGTCGACGCGCCGCTCGCCCGATGAGAATTCGACCGACGGCTTGCGCGGCGTGTCGCCGGCCGTGCGCCGGCTCGCGCGCGAGCACGGCGTCGACATCACCACCGTCCGCGGAACCGGCGCAAACGGGCGCGTGACGGCCAACGACATCCTGACCACGACCAAACCGGCACCGTCAAGCTCATCCGTAACCCGGCGGCCGGCCGCCGCGGCGATTCCAGGTCAAACGATGCCGCTCACGCAAGCCCGGCGCATCATCGCGCAGCGGATGCTCGAATCGAAACAAACGATTCCGCATGCGTGGACGATGGTCGAAGTCGACGTCACTGGCGTCTGGAAATGGCGGACGCACGAAAAGGAAGCCTTCGAAAAACTGCACGGCCATAAGTTGACGTTGCTGCCATTTTTTATGCGCGCTGTCGTCGAGGCATTGGGTGAGTTTCCGCTAATGAACGCCTCGTTTACGCCCGGCGGCATCATCGTCCATCCGTCGGTCAACCTCGCGCTGGCCGTCGCACTCGAGGGCAACCTGATTTTGCCCGTCGTGCGTAACGCCGAACGGCTCTCGATCACGGGTCTCGCGCTAGCCGCCGGCGGCCTCATCGACCGTGCCCGGCGCAATAAACTCGGGCCCGACGATCTTGCCGGTGGAACCTTTACGGTCAACAACACCGGTGCCAACGGCTCGATTCTTTCGGCGCCGATCATCCCGGTTGGTCAGACGGCAATCGTAACGATGGAGGCCGTCGTCAAGCGGGCGGTCGTTCGGGCGGACGATTCGATTGCGATCCGCTCGATGATGAATGTCTGCTGTTCGCTGGATCACCGGTCAGTCGACGGCGCCCTGGCGAGCGGGTTCCTTGCCGACGTCAAACGCCGGCTCGAGGGGATGGGCCCGGGCGGCACCCTGTAGACACAGGCTTTACCGAGTCCTAACGCCCGCAATGGTTCGCATGGGCGGCCCTGCCGTAAGATAAGGACAGCCCGCGCCGACTCTACTTTAAAGAGAGCGCGTCATTCGGCATGGTCACCGTGGAAGGAAAATCGGTTTGAACCCAGGGGTAGCGCCGGGAATGCGCTCGCACCGGATCGCCGCGATCGCATCGATCGGCCTGCTGTGCGGATTGTCTGCCGCGAGCTTGCCGTTTGCCAATCAGCCGATGCCGGTCGCTCCTGGGGTCGAGGCGATTCTGGTGACGGTCGCGCTGTGCGCGTGCTCGGTCACCGCGTTCATGCTACTCGCGAAGTTCATCACCGGACGGCTGTATACTGAATACTTGATCGGCGCCGCGTACCTGTACGGATCGGTTGCGTTGATCCCCTATCTTGCGGTCGCCTCGGGGATGCTCGGCCGGCTTCCGTGGCTCAATGCCGCCCAGGCACAAACCTGGCTGTGGCTTTTTTGGCAGGTGGGATTCGTTTCGTTTCTCGTCGCGTACCTGATCGCGGTGGCGCGGCCAAAGGTGCATGAAGAACGACAGCTCCACGATTTGCTGCAAACCACTCTTCCGCAGATCATCGGAGTGGTTGGGATCTTGACGTTCGCTGCGATCGTGCCTGAGGTGCTTCCCCTGGATGCGGAGATCGGCACGATCGGGATCAAGGTCGTTACGCTGGTGACATCGTTGACCGAAGTGTATGGGATCGTGGCGCTAGTGCTGATGATCGCCGTGACGCGGGGGCGCAGCGTCCTCGACCAATGGCTCATCGTCGCGCTAGTCGCCTCGTCGCTGGACATGTTCCTCAATGCCGCAGCCGCATCCAGCTTCAGCGTCGGCTGGTACGTGAGCCGGATTGACCGGCTTTTGGCAACCGTGGCCGTCCTTGGTGCGCTGCTTTCGGAACTTACAACATCATCGGACCGGATGGCGGCGTTGGCCACGGTCGATTCGCTAACTGGTCTCGGAAATCGACGCCACCTCGATGACCGCCTTGCCGCCTTGGTCGGTGAGAGCAAACGGCAATCGGATGGCTTCTCGCTGTTGATGCTCGACATCGATCACTTCAAACAATTCAATGACCAATTCGGGCACGCGGCTGGCGATGACGGGCTGCGAGCGGTCGCGACTGTCTTGGGCAGCACGCTTTCACGCGGCCGAGACTTCGCTGCTCGTTACGGCGGCGAAGAGTTCGTCGTTGTTCTGCCGGGTAGCGATCGGACCGGAGCGCTAGCGGTGGCCGAACAAGTGCGACAGCGCTGTGAACGCCTGCTCATCGCTCATGCGGGTGGTGCGCAGCGCCTGACGGTCAGCATCGGCGTCGTCACCGTGCGGCCAGGAGAAACGACCGATGCTACTGAGGTCATGGGTGCAGCCGACCGAGCGCTCTATCGCGCCAAAGCCACCGGCCGCAATCGCGTTTTTGAAGCCCACGCGCTMAGTCTAACGACGATCCCCTCCAGTGAGGACAGCGTCACGGCCTAACCGAAACTTCATTCGGTGCTGATTCGCAAGCTGTTCGGATTCGAAGCCGCCCACGTGCTGCCGCATCATGCGGGCAAGTGCAGCCGGCCTCACGGGCATTCGTACCGGCTCGAGGTAGCCCTGGCCGGGGAACTGCAAGCGGGCGGTCAGGCTGTCGGTATGGTCGAGGATTTTGACGTCCTCGCCGCAATCGTCCAACGAACGGTCGTCGAGCGACTCGATCACCGGTCACTCAATGAAATCATCGAAAACCCGACGGCCGAGTTGATTGCACTTTGGATCTGGCGTCAGCTGGCACCGGAACTCGGCGGGCTGGAAGAGATCGTCCTGTGGGAAACCACAACGGCGTGTGCTATCGTGCGGAAACATGATGTTGCAGCTGGTTGAGATCTTTTACAGCATCCAAGGCGAAGGAACGTTTACCGGCACGCCGGCCGTTTTCGTCCGGCTCGCCGGCTGTAACTTGAACTGCCGCTTTTGCGATACCGACTATGCGCTGCGGTTTATCGCCGACGTCGATGACGTCGTCGAGCGCGTGCGGGCGCTGTCCGCCGGCTGCCCGATGGTCGTCTTGACGGGCGGCGAGCCGCTGGTTCAACGTGCGAGCCGGCAATTGATCGACGCGCTGCGCGCCAGCGGCCGGCGCGTGCACATCGAATCGAACGGAACCGTCGCCGTCGATCTGCCGCCCGACGTCTGGTTGACTGTCTCCCCAAAGGAACGCCTTGAACCGAGGATGGCGATGCGTGCGGACGAGGTGAAGCTGATCGTCGACGGTCGGGTTCCCGATGAATGGCTGGCCGCTTTTCCGGCGGCGACGCCGATGTTCTTGCAACCGGAGGGGAACAAACCCGTCAATGTCGCACTTGCGCTCGATGCGGCGAAGGCGCAACCAGCACGATTGCGCCTCTCCTTGCAAACTCACAAATTCATTGGAGCGCGATGAAGTCGATCTTACTGGCTTGCGCCGTCGACGCGGAATTGCGCGCGCTGCAAGCACGAGCTAACGTCACGCAGCTGACCACCGGCGTCGGACCAGTTGAAGCGGCGCTGTCGACCGCGCGCGCCCTGTCGGAACGCTCTTACGATGTGGTCATCAATGCCGGAATCGGTGGGGCCTTTCACGGCCGGGCCGACCTCGGCGATTCGGTCGCCATCTTCGAGGAACATTACGTGGAATTGGGGTTGGAGGCCGGCGGTCCGCTCATGCTGCCGGAGGGGAGTACGCTGCACACTCAGGTCGAGAGCGACGAACGTTTGGTGGCGCTGTATCGGAGCCGGCAGCTCGCTGCTCGGCTAGGCCGCGGCGCGACGTCGGCAACGATTACGACGACCGATGCGCGGGCGGCTAAGTTGCGGGCCCGGCTGGACTGCGACGTCGAGTCGATGGAGGGATTTGCGGTTTTGCAGGCCGCGCGCACGGCGGGAGTTCGCGCCATCGAACTCCGCGGCATCTCGAACATCGTTGGCGATCGAGCGAAGAGCCGCTGGGATTTTCAAGCCGGAATGCGCGCCGCCGTTCGCGCGGTCGACGCATTACTGGATGCGCTCGCAGACGACCGAGCGTGACAGCGCCGCTGACCTTCGCCTACTCGCCGTGTCCCAACGACACCTACATCTTCGCCGCACTCACCGCCGGCTTGCTCCCAGGCGCGCCGGCTGTTCGCGCTGTCCTCGACGACGTGGAAGCGCTCAATACGGCAGCCCTGCGCGGGTGCTTCGAATTTACCAAAGTCAGCTACGGCGCGATCCCGTATCTCGTCGATCGTTATCGCGTGCTGCGCGCCGGCGGGGCGCTCGGTCGGGGCTGCGGTCCGCTCCTCATCGCGCGTCCGGCCCGGGATGATAGCGTCCGGTCGCTCGAAGCGGTCGACCGTACGTGGCGGATCGCAATTCCCGGCCGGCTAACGACGGCGTACTTGTTGCTGCGATTGGCGCTGGGCTTTGAACCCCAGACCGTCGAGTTGCGTTTCGATCGCATCGTCGACGCGGTTGCGCAGGCCGAGGTCGACGCCGGACTCATCATCCACGAATCGCGGTTCACCTATGCGCAGGCCGGGGCGGTGCGTGTCGTCGACCTTGGCGCGTGGTGGGAGACCGCGACTGGCGCGCCGATTCCGCTCGGCGCCATCCTTGCCCGGCGCGATCTCGGCATCGGAGTGGCGGAGCGTATCGATGACGCGATCCGTCGCAGCCTCTTGTTCGCCCGAAGCAACGAAGAGCGCATCATCGAAGAGGTCCGTGTGCACGCCTTTGAAATGGACGATACGGTGATGCGGCAACACATCGCACTGTACGTCAACGAATACACCGATGACGTCGGCGACGCCGGAATCGCCGCCGTCGACACCCTGTTCGAGCGCTGCGAGCGCGCCGGCCTCATTCCGATAGGCCGGCGACCGGAATTCGTCGGCAGCCCGGTACGTTCGTGAACGCCGTCAAGGTTCGCCGTCATGGCTTCGCTGTGATCGTCTTGCTCGGGCTGCTGCTCATGAGCACTCTAGGGTCTCGGGCGGCACCGCTGCCGCCGGCCAAAATTGTCCTGGGCGATGAGGTCTTTTTGCAAGACGCCTGGCACGAGCTCCGCGGGCGGTGCATCGGCATCGTCACCAATCAAACGGGCGTCACTTCGCAGCTTCAATCGATCGTCGACGCCGTTCGAGCACACGGGCAGATTTGTCTCAAGGCGATCTTCTCGCCAGAACACGGCTTGCGCGGCGATCAACCGGCGGGCACGTACGTCGCGTCGTATACCGACGTTCGGAGCGGGTTACCAGTCTACAGCCTCTACGGTGCGAGCCGCCATCCGACCGCCGAGATGCTCGCTGGAATCGATGTAATGCTCGTCGATCTCCAAGACGTCGGGGATCGCGCCTATACCTACATTTCGACGATGGCCTACGTGATGGAGAGCGCCAAGGAACACAATAAGGAAGTGTGGGTGCTTGACCGCCCCAATCCTATCGGGGGAGATGTTGTCGAAGGGCCCGTGCTCGATTCGCGTTTCAAGTCGTTTATCGGCTTATTTCCGATTGCGTTGCGCCATGGAATGACCGTCGGCGAACTAGCGCAGATGTTCAACGAACGATTTGGCATTGGCTGCAACCTTCGGATTATTGCAATGCGAAAATACCGTCGTGAGATGCTGTGGCCGGACACCGGCCTGACGTGGGTCCAGACGTCGCCAAATATTCCCGACTGGGAGACGACGCTCTTCTACCCTGCCACCGGCCTCATCGATGAAGCCGGCATCAATAACGGCGTCGGATCGACGAAGCCCTTCAGGCTGGCCGGCACTGCCAAGCTCGATGGGTATCGACTTGCCGACTACTTGAACGCGCGATCGATTCCGGGCGCATATTTCCGCCCGACAGCTTGGATGCCGAGCTTTGGCTTTTGGAAGGACAAGACGCTCACCGGGGTCGAGCTGGTGGTAACTGACCAGCGCAGCTTCCGGCCGGTACGCACGGCCGTCGAGTTGTTGGTCGCGGTGCGCAAACTTGAACCGGCGGCGATCGCCGTGCACAAGCCGAAGTCCCTCGACCACGATTGGGGAACCGACACGCTGCGCCTACACCTGATCGACGGCATGAGTGTGGACGAGATCATGCGGCCATGGCAAGCGAAACTTGCCGAATTCGAAACCGTACGCGCGAAATATTTGCTGTATCCCTAGCGGCTTCAGCGCTGGATCGATCATCACGGAGAGCTCGCCCAAGAACAGCGACTCGTCGAGATCGCGCTCTCAACGCTATAAAGGCCACGGCGAGTGCGTTATTGTTGCTGCGTGACGACCTCGAATCGCATGCCGGCGGGCATCGTCACATCTCGCGCGGGACTCAGAAACGCTCCAATGAAGGGCGTGCCCCACAGGATGATAGGAAACGGAAAAATGTGCGATCGGGAGCGTTTCGCTGCCGCGTTGTGGTCGGACGGCGCGAGCGTAACCGCAACGATGGCACCCGAGGCGAGATGTAGCGCTTGCGGCTGGAGCTCGAGTTCGGCGCCCTTTGTGCCGCCTGCGGCATGCGTTCGGGCGATAACGCCGCTACCCGGCGTGTCGGCCGGGAGGTCCAGGTTCTCGATTCGCGTATCGGTTGTCGTCCGAAAAGCAAACGTCTGCCCGGCACGCGCATCCTTCGACGAAATCGGCTGCGAAAGCACGACCGGGATCACCACACCGCTCGGCGCGGCTATGGCTTGCTGGGCGGGTGCCGGCGACGAGAGTAGGAACAGGATTGCGGCGACGAGCGACGGTCGAGCGAGCATTGGGACTGCATACCTCCGCGTTGCCCCAATACGACCCGAGAGCGCCGACGCCTACTGCGCGCGAGACCGCCTGGCTGAGCTCCCAGCGAGTTCCCAGATCGCGGCGAGATGATCGCTGCCGAGGCGAGGACGCGGAAGGCGCGCGAGTTCTGTAGCCGACGGCATGGTGCGGATACCTGGCGGGAGTTCCGTTATGGGCTCCGACCGGTTTTATCCTGAGGAGGCACCCAGTCTGGTGGCGGTCGGTCCTTTTTTGATCGATCGATTCCAGGTCACGAACGACGATTACCGGCGCTGCGCTGACGCGACCGGATACAGAACCGTGGCGGAGCGTCCCCTCAGTCTGGCTGATTATCCGGACGCACCGGTCGAATCGTTAGCACCGGGCTCACTGAACTTTCAGCGGGCGACCCGACCCGTCGATTTAAGCGATTCTCGAAACTGGTGGGCCTATGAGCCGGGTGCGTGCTGGCGTCACCCGCAGGGGCCAGCCAGCTCGATCGAGGGGATAGGCGACCATCCGGTGGTTCAGGTCGCTTACGAAGATGCCCAAGCCTTTGCGATGGGCCCATTAGGCGTTGCCAGCTGAAGCTGAATGGGAGTTCGCAGCGCGGGCGGACTTGAAGGCGCGATCTTCACATGGGGCGACGAAATGGAGCCTGGCGGCGAGATCATGGCTAATACATGGCACGGCGAATTTCCGTGGCAGAAAGTCCCTTGGCACCAGTACGAACGAACCTCGCCCGTGGGCTCGTTCCCGCCCAACGGCTATGGCCTGTACGACATAGCGGGCAACGTGTGGGAATGGACGATCGACTGGTACAGACCGCGTCACGACGTAACGAAGAAAAAGCCGGTTGCGCCGCAATGCTCGCAAACAATCCTTGGAACGCACTGGGATGTGAAATTTCGTGATCTCAGCGTCGCAATGTGCCTTGGAAAATTGGTATTATCGAACAAAAAGTCACATCTAGCGTCGGGGGTAACTGGGTAAAGAGAAACGATCGGCGTCTCACCCAGGAACGTCCTGCCGACCTTCCGTAGCATCGGGGTATGGCAACTTCCCACGCGGCGATGTTTGCCCGGTTGGTCGAAGCGATCGGGCGCGACGCGGTTAAGACCGAGCCGGAAGATCTCGCGGCGTACGCGTTCGACGCGTTCACCGAGGATCAACTGCCAAGCACTGCTGTCATACCGAGGGACACGAAGGACGTACAGGCGATCGTGCGGGTCGCCCGCGAGTTCGACGAGCCGATCGTCCCGCGCGGTGCGGGCACGGGGCTGTGCGGCGGTACCGTCCCCACGCAAGGCGGCATCGTCATCGCGTTCGCGCGGATGAACCGCATCCTTGGCCTGGACGTCCGTAATCGCCGCGCGACGGTCCAGCCCGGAGTCGTCAACCTCGATCTTTCGAAGGTGACCGAACCCTACGGACTGTTCTTCGGTCCTGATCCCTCCAGCCAGAAGAGTTCCACGCTCGGCGGAAACACCGCCACCAATGCCGGCGGTGCGCATGCGCTGTCGTACGGCGCGATGTCGAACCACGTTTTGGGACTGGAGTTCGTTGACGGTGACGGCGAGGTCGTTCGCACCTCCAAAGACGATCCAGGCTACGATCTAACCGGCCCCTTCGTCGGCAGCGAGGGCACCTTAGGCGTCATCACGGCCATCGATTTGCGGCTCCTGCGCATGCCGCCGGCCGTCCGTGTTTGTGTAGCGGCGTTCGCGGATGTCGAGGCTGCCGCCGCAGCGGTCTCCGCGATTGTCGCCGCGGGGATTATTCCGGCCGCGATGGAGATCATGGATAAGGTCATCACTCAGGCTGTCGAAGCGCATTTCCATGCCGGCTTCCCACTCGATGCCGGTGCCGTCTTGCTCCTCGAAATCGCCGGCAATGCGGAGGACATGGACCCCATTCAAACCGCGTTAGCAGCCATTAGCCGCGATCACGGTGCACTCTCTTGGCGCACAGCGCAAGACCGCGCCGAGCGTGACGCGCTGTGGGCGTCCCGAAAAGGCGCCGCCGGTGCCCTGGGCCGGATCGCCCCGAACTACTACATCCAAGACGCCACCGTCCCGCGCACGAAGCTACCGCAAGCGTTGCATGCCGTCGAAGCGATTGCTCGTGCGCATCAGCTAACCGTCGGCAACGTATTCCACGCCGGCGACGGAAACTTGCACCCGCTGATCCTGTTCGATCGGCGCAATCAGCGCGAGGTCGAAGCGGTCATCGCGGCCGGAACCGAGATCCTCGCTGCTTGCATCGAGCTTGGAGGCACGATCTCGGGCGAACATGGTATCGGTTTCGAGAAGCGCGACAGTCTACCGAAGGTTTTTAACACCGACGACCTTGAGACGATGGCGCGCGTTCGCGACGTCTTCGATCCACACCGCAAGTTCAACCCGGACAAGATCTTCCCCAGCGGCATCGGCTGCGGCGAGGTGCAGGTGGGTCGCTTGACGGGTCGCCAAGCCGTCGTCAGTGGCGGCGGCGCGTGGCTGTAGGCACACCGGCACGCGGCGAACTCGATCCGGCCCGCTTCGCGCTGGGCGGCCGCCTGCCGGAGCGCGCGTTCGCACCGCGATCGGTCGATGCGCTCGCCGAGTTGCTCCGTACGTGCGATAAGAACGGCGAGCGCGTGGTATTTTTTGGTGCAGGGACGTTGCAAGGGCTCGGAAATCTACCGGCGCGCTACGACGTCGCCGTTAGTCTGGGGAAGCTTTCCAAACTGATCGCATACGAGCGGGCTGACCTCACGATCGCCGCCGAAGCCGCGATGACCGTCGCCTCGCTCGACCGTTCGCTCGCGGCCAACCGGCAATTCGTCCCGCTCGACGCGCCGCTGCGCGCGCGCACGACGCTGGGCGGTGTCCTTGCCACCGGCTGGCGCGGGCCGCGCCGTGCGCGGTATGGTAGTCCGCGGGATTTGGTGATCGGCACCACGGTCGTTCTCGCCGACGGCACCGTCGCGCGAGCCGGTGGAATGGTGGTCAAAAACTCTACCGGCTACGACGTCAGCAAACTCTACATCGGTTCGCTAGGAACCTTGGGAGCTCTCGTGCGCGTCAATCTAAAGACGTTGGCAATGCCCGATGCCCATCGCGTCGCGCTCGCTGCTCTCCCGGAGCGAACCCGCGAACGCGCAGTCGAACAACTGGCCGGGCTCGAGATCGAACCGACGGCGGCACTCCTGGTCCGCGGGTTCGCGGGCGAAATCGACGGGCGCGACGGCGTAGACGGCCGGTTGTTTTTCCTGTTCGAAGGATCCGCCGCCGCGATCGATCGCGCGACCCGCGATCTGCGTTCGGCGCTCGGCGCCGCCGGCGTTCCAGAGACGACCTTGATCGATGTCGGCGCGCCCGAAATCTTCGGCAAAGTCGTCGATGCGTACATTAGCCGAATTGCAGACCGATCCGTGACCTACCGATGTAACGGCCTACCAGGCGATCTCAGCGATCGGATGATCGTGCTGCTCGGACTCTCGACGCATCACGAACTCTTCGTGGAGACGATCGAAGATCTCCGCACCGGCGATCTGATCGCGCGTATCCGCGCGTCCGACCGCGAGCGGTTCGACGCGCACATCGTTCCGTTCGACGACGACCTGCACGACCGGCTGCGCGCGACAATCCTGGCCGCACCCGATCACTTGCGCGACCGACTCAACTCCTGGGGCCAGCCGCCTTCGTCGCTACCAACGATGCGCGCGCTCAAACTGCGATTCGATCCCAACGGGACCCTCGCCCCCGGGCGCTTCGTCGGTGGAATTTAAATAGCGGTTCGTCACGAATGTGGCGCGGCCGCGAGCCGCCGAACTTCGCAAGGAACACTGGGCGATGCGGGTGAGCATGCTTGCGCACTTGCTGACCGGAATTCCAGCATCAGCGAGGACTGCACGGCCGGAAGGTTCGCTATCCCGACACGGCTTCGATGGATCTCCTTGGCAGCCGCCGAGCGACGACGACGTACGCCAGCGCCGCGACCAGGGGAAATGCGCTGACCTGTTCCAGCGCCCCGGCAGCGCCGACCCGCGCAACTACTGCGCCGGTCGCGGCTACCAGCCCCGAGCCCAGCCCGAAAGCCACCCCGTTCATCAGTCCCAGAGCCATCCCCAAATTGCGGGGCAACATTGCCTGGACGAGCACGACGCCGGGTGCGTTTTGAGCCGACAGAAGCACATTGGCGAGCATCAGCGATAGAGTCGCTAGCCCGAAGAATCCAGGCTGGCCGAGCAGCGCGAAAAAGCCGTAGAAGAACGGGATCGCTCCGCACAGCGTGACAATCGAGATTGCGACCGGACCGAAGCGATCGGCTAAGTATCCGCCGGGCAGCACGCCGACGATTGCGACCAACATGAACAGGCTCACGAACAGACCTGTTTGGGCGATCGTCGATCCGCGTGCTGCTAACAGGTTCGGCAGATACATTACGAACGCGGTGGCCACGAAGTGCCGCATCCCCGTGCTCGTTACGAGCAAGCCGATGCCCAGCAAATCGGTCGGCGGCTGCGCCGCAGATTTCGGCGGCGGTGGCACGTGCAAGGTTCGGGCGTCGCCGTCGACCCTGCGCATCAACCCCAAAATGATGGCAGCCGCGACGATGCCGGGCACCGCCAACATGAGTGTTCCATTGCCGCCGAAGCGCATCAAAAGGATACCGACTACGAGTGGTCCCAGCGAAAACCCGATCTGACCCCCAATTTGAAAAATTGAGATCCCACCGGCTTTGCGCGGACCGCTGAGCATCGCGGAATACCGTCCCGCTTCAGGATGCATGACAGCCGAGCCGATGCCACCCAAGACGATGCACAGCGCCAACAACCACACGGAATGCACGGCGCCGGATACCGATAGGCTGACAGCCGTTAGCGTGATCGCCGCTGGGAAAAACCACCATCGGCCGTGTCGATCAGTGTATGCGCCGAAGAACGGTTGGACAATTGAGCTGGTCATGTACCAAAGAAATCCTAGTAACCCTTGATACACGGGCGAGAGATGCTCGCGGCTGACGACGAAGAAGATGACGAGTGTAATGATGCCGGCGTAAAAGTCGCTCACGCCGTGGCCGAAGGCCATGACCCCGAGTCCGCGCAAACTCCACGTTCGCTCGGCGGCGCGCTCTTCTCCCATGAGAACGCCTTCGCCGCCGGCCAATGGATCAACTTCGTGTAAAGCGACGATCAGCGCCGCGTCAAGCGACGGTCATGATGTCGTTAATATGCCTTTCCGAGTGCACGATCGCACAATTTGCCGTCCCCGTTACGACGTATACTGTAGGAGCGCTGCTGTTTTTAAGCGGAGGCCTTCCATGCAAGCAATTCTCATTGACCTCGTTCTGGTAGCTCTCGCCATCACCGTGGCGACGCCGTACGAGCATTACGCTCGAGCGCCGGGCCGTAAGAGCGACCGCCTCTAGACTCGATCGCGAAGAGGGGAACCTCTTCGCGGGTACGGCACCTAAAAGGGCTCGCTGCGGAACCCGAACCGATAAAAAAGCGTAGACCGAAGGCGCCGTCGAATCGACGGAGCTTTCGATCTTTTTTGTTGCAAGGAGATTCTCGTCATGCGTTCTGTTTTTAGTCTTGCCTTCGCCGCAGCGCTCGCGTTCACGGGTGCCCCTAGTTTGGCGCAAGGGAATGCCGGCTCCATGGCTATGCCGACCTGTCCGGCAACCGATCCCGTCGTCTGGCTCAATACCAACTCTAAAGTCTTCCATACTCAGGGCGACAGGTATTTCGGCCACACGAAATCAGGGAAGTTCCTGTGCCAGTCGCAAGCCGTCGCCGCCGGCGGTCATCTGGCCAAGCACGCAACGGGCAAGGGTACCAAAGCCTCGACGGACGGTATGACTTCCGGAACGACGTCCGGCGGATCCACGTCCAGCGGTTCGATGTCGACGGGTTCCACATCCACCGGTTCAACGATGGGCGTGCCATCAAAGCACGGCAAGAAGCATCGGGGCGGCATGGCGACCGCCGTTCCGGCTACCGGAGCGCCGGCGCCCTCGCCGCAATCGACCCGCCTTCCGTAATCAATCGAACGCCGTCCCGGCGGCCCGTTGGCCGCCGGGACGTCGAGCCGGCATGGGGGAACGCCGGCAGCGCGAATTGGGGCGACTATGGATGTTTACGCTCAGCGGCGCGCCGCATTGTCCCGGGCACTCGGGGACGCGGTTGCCGTCATTCCATCAGCACCAGCGGCCACCCGCAATGCCGATACCGAGTACGAGTTCCGACAGAATGCCGACTTCTATTACCTGACCGGTTTAAACGAGCCCGAAGCGGCGCTCGTTCTCGCGCCCAGCCATGCCACCGAGCGTTGCGTTCTGTTTCTGCGCCCGAACGATCGTGAACAAGAGATCTGGAGCGGTAAGCGCGTGGGCGTCGATGGAGCCACGCGCGATTATCGCGTTGACGCCGCGTACCCGATCGCCGAACTGAGCCAACGGCTTGCCGATTTTCTGGTCGGCGCCACCGCGTTGCACTATAGCATCGGTTCGGACGAACCCTTCGACCGCAAGGTCATCGCGGCGGTCAAGGAAGCCCGCTGGCGCGTTCGGCGCGGCGGTCGGGCGCCGCTGGCCTATGTCGAACCTGGGACGCTCGTGCACGAGATGCGGTTGCGCAAAGATGCCGGCGAGCTTGCGATCATGCGCCGAGCGGCGCAGGCGACTCGCGACGGTTTTGAGGCTGGCATGCGGGCCACTAGACCGCAGATGTGGGAATATGAGTTGGAGGCCATCATCGAGCACCGGTATCGCCTCGCCGGAGCCCAAGCGACCGCGTACCCGTCGATCGTTGCCGGCGGCGACAACGCGACGATCTTGCACTATAACACCAACCGCGAGCAGTTGCGCGGCGGCGATCTGGTGCTGGTGGACAGCGGTTCCGAGGTTGACGTCTATGCCAGCGACGTTACCCGAACGTGGCCGGTCAGCGGGCGCTTCAGCCCCGAGCAGCGCGCCATCTACGACATCGTACTGCGCGCGCAGCAGGCAGGCATCGATCAGGTGCGCCCCGGACGTTCGTTCAATGCTTACCACGATGCGGCGGTCCGCATCCTGACTGAAGGCCTGATCGACATCGGCTTGCTCGCAGGTTCGATCGACAGTCTTATTGAGCAGGAGAAATTCAAAGCCTACTATCCGCATCGCACCGGGCATTGGCTCGGACTCGATGTCCACGACGCCGGCCGATATAAGGACGACAACGACGCATACCGCCTGCTGGAACCGGGCATGGTCGTGACCGTCGAACCGGGACTATACGTTCAACGCGATATCGACTGCGACGAACGCTTCAAAGGGATCGGCGTGCGCATCGAAGACGACGTCTTGTGCACGAGCGCTGAACCGGAAAATCTGACCGGTGCCATTCCTAAACAGCTCGCCGAGCTGGAAGCGATCGTTGGGAGCGACGCACTGGTCCGAGCCGGCTAACGCCCGTGCAACAGCCGCCGTGACGGTTACGGTCCTTGGGGCTTCGGGGTTCGTCGGGACGCATCTGGTGGCAGCTCTACGCACGCGCGGCAGCGAGGTCATCGAGTGTTCTGTCCGCGATCCGGTCGTGGCGGCGCGCGCTTGCGAAGGCGCCGATGTCGTCGTCAACCTCGCAGGCGAACCAGTCGCGCAACGCTGGAACGCTTCAGTCAAGGAGCAGATTCGTTCGAGTCGCGTCGATGTGGCGCGCGGGTTGATCGACCGTCTTTCGGCCTTACCGTCGCGGCCCTCCGCCTACGTGTCGGCCTCGGCGATCGGCTATTACGGCATGAGCGAGACGAAAACGTTCACCGAAGACAGTCCGCCGGGCGATGATTTCTTGGCGCAGGTCTGCATCGCGTGGGAAGCGGAGGCCAATCGTGCTGCGGCCGCAGGCATGCGGGTCGCCGTCGTTCGCAATGGCCTGGTGCTCGGTCGTGACGGCGGCGCATTAGCGAAGCTGCTACCAATCTTTAAGCTCGGAGGAGGCGGAACCGCCGGCGATGGCAGCCAGTGGTACTCTTGGGTGCACATCGACGACGCGGTCGCAATCTTTTTACTTGCCATTGACGGTGCGGTGGGCGTTTTCAACGCAACGGCGCCGCAGCCCGTGCGCAACCGCGATTTTACGAGCGCGCTTGCTCACGTTGTCCGTCGGCCAGCCGTTTTGCCGACGCCGGAGTTCGCGCTGCGACTTCTGCTTGGAGAAGGCGCAACGATGCTCACTCGGGGACAACGCGCGCTGCCACAGCGCGCGCTGGCCCTCGGCTACGAGTTCAAGTACCCGACGATCGAAGCAGCATTCGCGGCTCTGGTCGGCGGCGCGCGGCGCAGCGGTTCTTCGGTGCGCGCCTAAGATCTAACGACGCGCAGAAACCGGCGGCACCGCTTCAAGCGCCTCGAGGTATTTCTCGGCATCCATCGACGCGCGGCAGCCGCTGCCCGCCGCCGTCACTGCCTGCTTATAACGGATGTCGTACACGTCGCCGGCGACGAACACTCCGTCGATATTCGTGCGAACGCCATCGGTCGAGACGACGTATCCCTGCGCATCCAGCGTGAGCTGATTCTTGAAGATCGCAGTATTCGGGTCGTGTCCGATCGCGATGAAGAGTGCGCCGACCGGCAACTCGCTGCAGGCGCCGGTGACGACGTTGCGCAAGCTGAGCCGCTCGAGTCGCTCGGCACCATGAATTTCCGCAACCATCGTGTCGAAGATGAACGAAATCTTGCGGTGGGCCAGCGCGCGGTCGGCCATGATCTTGCTCGCGCGCAGTTGATCTCGGCGGTGGATCACGGTCACCTGCGAGCCGAACCGCGTCAGGAAGAGGGCCTCTTCCATCGCCGAATCACCGCCGCCGACGACGGCAATGTGCCGGTCGCCAAAGAACGCGCCGTCGCAGGTCGCGCAGGTCGAAACGCCGCGGCCCCGGAGGCGAGCTTCGCCCGGTATGTCGAGCCAACGAGCACTCGCGCCGGTGGCGACGATGACCGCCTCGGCAACGTATTCGGTTTCGCCCGTCCAGACCCGAAACGGGCGGCGCGTGAAGTCGACCGCGGTCGCGTCTTCGTTCTCGATCTTTGCTCCGAACCGGACGGCCTGCGCGCGAAAGGCGTCCATGAGTTCAGGTCCCATGATGCCGCTCGGGAAACCCGGATAGTTCTCAACATCGGTCGTGAACATCAGCTGGCCACCGTACTGCGTTCCGGCAAAAACCTGCGGCGCCAAATTGGCGCGCGCGGCATAGACGGCGGCGGTCAATCCGGCGGGTCCCGACCCGATGATGATGAGGCGTTCCATTTCGAACTTCTTCAACCAGCGGCGGTCACGCTCCGTTGCACCGGCGCCGGCGGCCTTGCACCTCGGGTGGGCTTGCGACGATGGAAAGTGTCCGGCGCGCCCGAAGTTCAGCGCATGAATCCGACAAAAATTCCCCTCGAAGATGATCCGAGCGACATCCTGCGCAAAGCAATGCGCGGCGCGGGCCTCGATGCCGCGACCCTCGAATCGCACACTGGAATCGGCGCCGCGACGATCGTCAGCTGGACGAAGGGCGATGGCATTCCGTCCCAAACCGAAGCGCGGGCTTTGGCCCGCGAACTCGCACTCGATCCGGGTAAGTTCGCCGATGCAGCCGCCCAGCACTGGCACCCCAACGTCGCCGTCCCGTCTGACGTCCGGCATCATCCACAGGCGCCGCATCCGTCGAACGGTTATCTTTTCTTCCTCGAAGACGGCCGAACAGCGGCGCTGATCGATCCGGCAGGCGTTCCGGGGAACTTGATGCGCGCGATCGCCGAGGGACCGTATACCTTGCGCTACATCCTGATCACCCACAAACACGCTGATCACTGCGATGCGACCGCCGACGTCGCACGCGCCTTTCCAAAGGCCGACATCGTCATGCACAAATCGGACGCCCATGCGATCGGGGCGCTCGCTGCGCGCTCGTTGCCGGTGCGAGACGGCGACGAATTGGCCTTCGGCGAAAACGCGGCCATTCGCATGCTGCATACCCCCGGTCACACCGACGGCTCGTCGTCCTTTTTGTTCCGCTCGACAGTCTTCACCGGCGACACGCTATTCGCCGGCAGCATCGGCGGCGCGTTCGGCGATGTCAGCACGTACCGGGACATCCTCGATTCCGTCCGCACCAAACTGTTCACCCTCGACGACGCGACCGTCATCATGCCCGGCCACGGTCCGCCGTCAACAATCGCCAACGAAAAAGCCCACAACCCGTTTTTTTAGCGGATGCCACGGGCCGCCGGCCGTCGGTTCTACTCGGCGGCCGTTCAGCGCTCCATGGAGCGTTCACCGGCGATTCCGTAATTCCACGGACGTCTTACGCAGGACCTTACTGCACCATGACCCATCGACGCAAGATCAGAAAGACCGAAATTGTGGCCCAGGGTCGCTTGGGGGCTCGCGATACTCCTCGTGATCGGCGCTTGTGACTCACCTATTGGACCCGGATTCATCGAAAGCCGAGTTGATGGGTTACAGGGCCCCGAAAGTCATGAATGCGCTGCATCACGGCACGAGTCGGGCTGACCTATACGCCCAACTGCAC